>Ga0307994_1000191_pt1 | contig 49207 bp, 36 predicted proteins | sample EllFjometagen261_FD_203171 | JGI IMG/M metagenome (GOLD analysis project Ga0307994, IMG submission 203171) | Marine microbial communities from Ellis Fjord, Antarctic Ocean - #261 | ecosystem: Environmental > Aquatic > Marine > Unclassified | place: Southern Ocean | collected 2014-11-02
CTATCTCCAGAATGTTCAGAGAATAGCTCGCCTCATTGGGAAAATAAGCGGCGGCATTCGTGTTAGCGATAAAGACTTTCAATTCTTCTTCTGTACGAGAGACTAGATCTTCGTAGCCATCGCTATTGACGTCTCTAAGCTCCATCATAGGTATACGAATAGACTGACCGATGCGTCGCTTTAGGCTTTCCTCGTTTAGGTTCGTGCGCAGGCGCAATTCTGAGCGTACGCTAAGAGACGCTTGGTAATCGTAGTCTCCGAAGGCGTCGCGCCCGTTACTTATGTGTAGGTTGATTACACCCGCACCGGGAATCAGGAAGTCGTCGATATCATCGGCATTTATGTCTCTAGAAAAATGCAGACGATTCACTCCCTTGCTCAAATAACCATTCAAGTTTGATTTGATTGTCTGCGGCGCTAGCAGTGTTTGATCTTCGACTGACCAGGCTAAGACTTCCTTGCCGTCGATCAGTGCGATAATCGCGGTGCTGCCAGCGGCGCCGTACTGCGTGCTTAGATCCCAGCCAATGGACTGACCCGGAAACTCGATGCTGTTATTGCTCTCAAAATCGAAGCCACTCTCGGTCTGAAAATAGATCTGCAAACCGTTCTCTACTACCGCTAAGAGTTCGAGTAATCCGTCCCCATTGAGATCGGCAACGACGAGATTTTCTGTCTCCAGCGGCAACTGGAATTCTTGCTGATTGAAATTCAACTCAGCAGCCTGAGCTACTGTGCAGCTAAGCATCAAGCTGATGCCAGACAGCACTTGAGTAAATGGGGCCAAGCGAATCATGGTGCCCCCACCAGGAATGTGGTTGTGGTGCCATGGCGCAGCAATAGGTCGGGCTTGCTGTCCTGATTCAGTTGCAACACCTGAAATTCAAAGACAGTGTTTGGAGAGACATACTCCCAGAAGGGTTGGCTGTGGATAGTCAGGTCTTCGTTGATTTTCTTGGCAGCAAGCGTGCCATTCTCAGTAACAAAGATAGCGTCCTTGCGACCGTCGCCATCGATGTCATATTGCAGGGACATTTGCTCCGATAGACCGCGCACATTCGCTGCCGAGAAACTTTCGTCGAGCCTGGAATTGGGGCGCCGGTTGAAAAATTGATTCTCGCCTACATCGTCGCTGCCAAATAACAGCTGGGATCGATTGATGCTAGCGTTACGAATCGCGTCGACCACAGGAATTGTGTAGTAGCTAACATTTAATAGTGGAGCGGAACCTTGCTCTAGTGCAATTACATTGAGTCGCACATCGTAGCCTGAGAAACGCATGACTTGGTTCGGCTGTTCGAGATCAAAAGAGCCGCTCTGATTGCGATAAAAATAGGCACTACGCTCGTTTCCCTCTCCGATTACACGCAATAGATCGAGCAGCTTGTCATTGTCTATATCGACGAGTTGCATATCGCCTCGTGCATCTATGCTACTTTTCCAATCTGGTTCGCTGTTGAAACCATTCTCAGCATCCTGAAAATGAAAGTTTAGCTGTCCCAGACCATCAGCACCTTGATTGATATAGGCGATGTCGGCAAGCGTGTCTTCATTTAGCTGCGCAATGATTGCAGTGGGCATCCAGCTTTCTGCGCGTAGCAAAGAACGCGCAGGCTCCTCAGTAGCATCCCATTGCTCGACGAAATCCGCGAAATAGGAATCAGACTCGACGTTTAACTCGATAACGACACCCTCTTCGGCATTGATAGCGATTCGAGCGTCCATACTTGAACTGTCGCGGCCTCGCTGCGCGGCTGACAGGGTTTCATTGTCTGTACTGAACGTAGACACCAGCTCGAAGACCTCATTGCCTCTGCCTTTGAATAGGCCATAGACGCCATCACCGGGTAGTAGCAGGTCTATCTCTCCATCCTTGTCGAGATCTTGTAGGTCGGATAAAAACTGTACTCGTTCTAGATCGGGTACGGCGGCAATCAACTCCCACTCCAGCAACTGCTTGATATTGCCCGCATAGCCTTCGATTGCGGAGGAGAGGCTGAACACGCCAGAGTTTGAAATCAATAGGAGTTCGCTGCCCGGCGTAGCTCGCAGGTCTGCAAAAGCGACTGCAATTATCTCGGTCTTGATTTCGATACGCTGCGCAGTTGTAGAGAAACTTCCGTCGGCTCGCTGGTGAAAGATGTGTAATTCGCGGCCAATCCCAGCTTGGTAATCGGCATGAATGATGTCTTTGAGTCCATCTCCATTGAGGTCCTCAAATGCGAGCTGTCGCTCCCAGTTGTTCTCACGTTCCAGTTCAAAGGCAACATAATTGGATTGCGCGAATGTAGCGCTGGATAGCAGCGCGCAGATGTAAAAGACAAGAGAGGCAAATCTTATCCAACCTTGTGTTGATAATTTTCTGATCGTCACTTTGATTTACCGTGCCTTAGTTCTCTTCTTCAATCAGCTCGCCTAGATCGCTGCTATAGTTTAGTAGACCAAGAATGCTGTGTGATCTTTCCTGATCTACTCGGTTGTAGCTGTATAAGGAAAATAGCCAGAGATCCAATAAAGAGAAACTCTTCGAATCTGGCGCAACCGACGATTGATATCGAATAAGGGGCCCGAAAGATATTGCACTCACGCGTCTACCTGGATCCCAAAGATCAAAGCGTTTTTCTAAAACTGATTCGCCGTCAAAGACGGTAACGTTTACCGTTTCACCGAGTTCGAACTCTGCGTTAAACCGACTGACTAGATCCTGCGCCGAGTTAAGAGGCACATTGTTTACGGCTAAGATCACATCGCCAACTTCGATCGCCGCGCCACGCAGCGGGCTGGTTTGATAAACATCTACAACCCGAGCAGCAGCGATACTAGGCTGCCCACTGATGCTGACCATCTGGGTGCGATAGGCGGCACGACTCGCGATTGGATCGATTCGATACAACTCGCGGGGGGCGGCATTGTTGTTAACAGTGCGAGGTACCACGACAGCCTCAAACACTACAGTATTTCTACGTACATTGAAAAGCGTGTTCTCAATCGTTGGCGTCTGCTGTTGCAGAGATTCAACAACGTCAGGATGATTGGTTAATGTTCCATTGATGCTAAGGATAATGTCACCTAGCTGAATTCCGGCTGAATCAGCAGGACCATTGGCTGAAATTCCGCGAACACGAACTCCAGGCAGTATTTCGATATTGCTGAGGGAATCACTTTCATTCAGGCCGAGTTCGACACCGAAATCGATTCTGGCACCGCTGGCGCCTGACATGTCTGCAAGTGTAATGTCTTCTGCTGATAAGTTTAGCGCAGGTACTAGAATGGCAGGTTCGTAACTTACGCAGCCTGTTAGCAGTGCCAGTTGGAGGAGGGCCAATATCGAGATACCACGCTTCGTTTTACTTGTGCACATGCTTATAATTTCCTTCGCTGCACGATCCATAAGCCAGCGGCAAAGAACAATACCAGTGCTGGAAAGGGCACCCACATATTCAATTGCAGCACGCTATCGTCTATTAACACATCGGAGTAGCCGCGTACTATTCGGCTAACGGATTGTAAGTAAGATTGATCGATCAAGGACGGCTGAAAGCTCGCATACAGATAGTTGGCCATATCACCGAGCAGTCCCTTAAAGATATCTATCGCCAGTGTAATGCCCAGCGCGGTAGTAACAGCCTGAGTTGCCGATTGTGTGGACACCGAGATTAATAGACCCAAGGCAATGGCTGCTGGCAATGGCACTAGCGCCAAGCGAAGACCTAACCCTATCTCCTCACGAATTTCCTGCTCACTGATCAGCTCAAAACCATCTTCAACTATCGCGCCATATTCCCAGAGCATCCCGCTTAGCAGGTAGCTTGTAGTTAGCAGAAGTAGGACGGACAACAGAGCTAGTAAATGTAGGTGAATCAGTTTTGCAGTGAGCACGCTGCTGCGGCTTACGCGCCTGATCAATAGGTGGCGAATGCTGCCAACGTCGCGATCGTAGCTAAAACTGTAAGCACCCTGAGCGACTAATAGCAGCCCTAGCATGGTTAGTCCGGTAGTCAGTCCATCTACGAAAAAGCCATAGGCGTTGTTTGCCACCAACTGCTCGAAGCTGCTCCCCCCTAATATACTATCCCGTGTCTGCTGACCGGCCTCGGTGAGTTTTACCAGTATCAATTGTATGGCGGCGACCAGAGCGGGTGCTGTCACGATAAGTTTGCTCGCGAAGGTGCGCAGCGCGACAAAGATTTCCGACTTGATGGCTACCAACAGGCCGTTCATTTCGCGTTCTCGCTGGTAATCTCGCGAAATAGTCCAGCGAGTGATGCGCGTTTGAGAATTAGCTCTGCGATTGGAATTTGATTTTCTACTAGCGTCTGATTGATAGCTATGGAGTCAGAATCTGAGACACTAATGTTTAGGTAGCCGTTTGCATCGATGTTGAGCAACTCAACACCTAAGGTGTTTTCCAGCACCTTGCTTGCAGCTTCGATCTGAGGAGTTTTGATCTGTAAAGTGGTTTGCGTATTTCCTAACAAATTACTGATGGTATCGCTGTGAGTAATTTTCCCATGGTGCAGAATCGCAATATGACTGCATATCTGTTCCAGGTAAGGAAGCTGATGGCTCGATAGTAAAAACGTAGTGCCATGATCTCGATTTAGCGTGCTGATCAATTCCAACACGTCGTCCACGCCCTCTGCGTCGAGTCCATTGAATGGCTCGTCTAGGACCACAAATTCGGGGTCTCCCAAGAGGGCTTGCGCAATGGACACCCGGCGCTTGTTGCCAAGCGAAAGATTCTTTATTTTGAAATCGCTGAAGCGACTAACACCCAGCTTTTTTTCTACCTCACAAGCACTGCGTGCTGGTTTTTCACACAGTAGTAGGGCGTGTTGTAAGCACTGGCGCACAGTTAAGTTGGGATGCAGGCTCGGACTATCGAAAATGGCAACGAGCTTGCCTTTAGTAAGATGAAGTTGCTTTGGTGATTGTCCTAGCGCTGTGATATTGCCTGAATTGTAGGCTTGAAGGCCCAGTATGCACTCAATAGTCGTAGTTTTGCCTGAACCGTTCAGGCCAACCAGGCCATGTATCGATCCTTTTTCGATCTGTAGGTTGAGATTATCGAGGACCGCAAACGAACCGTAATTTTTTGTTAGTCCTGTGACGGATAAGGCTGGCATGCAGGAGGGTGCTCGCTGGTAACATTATGCGTAAGAACATTGGATTAAAACGTAGCGACAGCTTCGCAGCTGTCGCTACGTTGATTTCTTTAGTTTACGAACAAGTCGTCCACTTGGATTTCTTTGACGGTACCAAACTGTTCAAGTTCCTCTTCGTCGAGAATCGATAGATCGCCGACTATTGAGATCAACTTTGGCCTATCTTTGACGTGTTCTTGCTGGAAGTTCAGCAGATCGTCCATGCTGGCAGTTTGCAGTTTCTGATAACTCTCTCTACGCGGATCGCCCTGAATACCGAGGCGCTCCCAGCCGCGTACTGCACCAATAACCTGACGAAAACTAATCTTCGAGGTGCGGTAGCGATTCATGAGAGATTCTACCGAGGTCTCGAAGCGTTCGTCGGACTGAGGCATATTGTCGATCAGATCGAGAAAGGCGCTGAGTGCATCAACAGTTTTGTCGGTCTGTGTGCCGATGGTGCCTAGCATGATGTTTTGATCATTTAGCCTGCCACCTTGTGCATAGCGCGCGCCAGCGGTATAGGCGAGAGCTCGTGCCTCGCGCAATTCTTGAAAGACTACGCTGGACATACCGCTACCAAAATAATTGGTATAGATAGAAGCTACGAGGCTGTCATCTGGGTCGTATACGCCGTCTGGGAATTCAATGCGTACTTGCGCCTGTGCAGTCTGTTGATCCACAACATAGATTTCCGTCTCCTCTAACTCTCGTGCCGTGCGGAAGCGATACTCTGGCGTATCTGCAAGTTCGCCAGCTAATGGATGTTGGCGCCGAAGCACCTCTACCAAATCTTCCAAAGGCATTGAGCCGGTATAAGAGAGGGTATGCTTGAAGTCCAGCAACTCGGCGGGAAGTGTGAGGAGCTCATCGACGGTCGAGTCAATTATCTCTTCGCGCGTGAGCGCTTCTAGCATAGGAGATTCTTCGCCATAGCGATTGTAGAGAGTCAGTGCTCTGGAAATTGCTGGTGGAGAGCTCTTCTGATCTTCTCTGGATTTTAGCAAGATCCCCTTCATCTGCTCCAGCGTCTGCTCCTCCACGCTAGGATTCTTGATTAGGTCCATAGCAAGAGCTAGTGAGGCTTCGAATTGTTCGTCGAGACCCGAGATAGAGATGCTTGATGAGTTTCCTCCAGCGCCGAATCTGAAATCGGTACCCATCTGATACCATTCTTTCTGCAGCTCCTCGTTTGTTTTGCTATTCGTGCCTGCTACGTCTATTAAGGCGGCAGCTAGATTTAGTTTTTCGTTCTCCTCTGTGCCCACATCTATGCTTATTGAGAAGGAGAACAAATCATTGAGAGGATTAGGTGCGTAATAAAGCTGCACGCCATCAGCGAATTCGATGACGCGGTAGTCTCGGTCTGCCTCTACATAGGTCGGCTCTATTTCTTCGTATTCCATCGCCAAGATGCGCGAGGCGAACTCAGACTGAAGCGATGAGTCAATGTTCACAGGGTCGATCTGCGGCTTTTCAACGACGGGAATCTCGTTCTGCGCGTCGATTCTATAGACGGCCACATAGTCATTGCCAAAGTACTTGTTGGCGACATCTACGACGTCTTGCTTAGTCAGCTGACTCATTCGATCAAGCTCAGCCACGTGATACTCCCACTGGGAACCTTGAATGAACGAGTCGCGCATCATGCTTACTCTCGCCTGATTGAATTCCAGGCCGCCCTTTTCGCTCTTCTTAAAGTCATTGATGATCGCCGGGATAATCCACTCTTCAAATTCACCCGCCTTAATTATTTCTAGTTGATCGAGAAGGAGCTGTTCAACTTCAGCAAGAGTCTGATCCTGCTTCGGTACGCCATATAGATTCTGCGAGCCGGCATCGTTTAAGAACAGTGGCGATGAACCGGCACCCGAGACGAGTTGTTGCTGATTCAGGTTCAGATTGATGAGTCCGGCGGTGCTGTTGTCCAGAATCATATCCACTAAGATAAGTGCTTCCTTATCTTCGTTACCGTTGCCCGCCGTGCGAAAGGCCAGTTGTACTTGCTCTTCGCCTGGGTATTGCACGGTTTTTCGCTCCGCGCCTTGCAAAGGTTCTTCAGTCCAGGGGCCAATTTCGGGGATGGTCTTTCTTTCCCAATGGGAGAATTTTTCGCTTATCAGCGCGATAGTCTCAACAGGATCGATATCGCCACTGATGAAGATGGCCATGTTATTAGGTACATAGTTGGTATCGAAGTAATTTTGGATGTAAACCAGTGAAGGGTTTTTCAGGTGATCAACTGTCCCAATTGTGGGTCGTTGCCCGTAGGGATGAACTTTGTATAAGGTCTCGTTGACAGCGGTTCCTATAATGCGGCCTGCGCTATCTAGTGAACGATTCTTCTCTTCATAGACCGTTTCTAATTCAGTGTGAAAAAGACGAAATACCGGATTCACGAACCTATCTGATTCAACCTCTGCCCATTGCCTGAGTCGGTTCGAGGGAAGGCCGATTTTGTAGACGGTTTCTTCAAATGAGGTATGAGCATTTAATGCACTACCGCCCATGTTGTTGTAAAGCTTGTCTAATTCTCCTGGCACAGAGTATTGAGCGGCCAGTTGGGCTTCGCTATTTATTTCTGCGTAGATTTCTGCGCGGCGCGTAGTGTCTGTCTCGCCATGGTGCTCTTCATACAGCTCGACGATGCGGTCCAAGTGTGGTTTCTCTAGAGAGTAGTCGAGGCTGCCTAAGTTCTGATTGCCCTTGAACAATAAGTGTTCAAGATAGTGGGCTAGACCTGTGCCATCTATGGGGTCGTGCTTGCTTCCCGCGCGAACGGCGATCTCAGCATAGAATCGTGGTTCTTCATGGTTCTCAGTAAGGTACACGCGCAGACCGTTGTCCAGTTCGTATATCTGTGCGTCTAGCGGGTCATTCTCATCCGCAGCGTTTATTCTGCTATAGCCAAGTTCGGCCGTGTTGGCTTGCTGCATATCGCTACTAGCAGAGGTATTGGCGGCAGTATTTGTAGAGCTTCCATTATCGCTGCAGGCAACCAACGTCAGAAGGGAAATAGCGAGTAGGCTGCTTCGCTTCCAATCCCTAGCTGTTCGTAATTCAGACATATCTAGACTCCGTGATGAGATTATTGAGGACCACACGTGTGCGGCCGCAAGCCCCCTAATGTATGGCATTCTGCTAAAAAATGTAAGTCAGCAGAGTTGTCTTGAAGCTTTAGTGAGGTAGATTCTCCACCCCTACGCGAGCTTGGGTGATGGATACTCTACCGCTACCGTCCGATGAAGCCTCCAGTATCACATCTATGCCGCTAGATTGAATCTCAATAAACCTGTCGAGATGCTCCAGTTGCTGTGTATTGAGGTCCGGCTCTAGAACGTCTCGGGCACGGTCAAAAGCGGCTAGCATGTCACTATAAGCACTGCGCATGCTGCCATCTTCGGCAACCAATGCGCCCCAATTATTCTCCGCAGAGACGACTTCATTGATCAATGCCTGAGTAACCTGTTCCTGAGTAGCACCCGCCAGAGCTGTTCCGGTGCTTCGCAAGGACTGTTGATAGACTTCGCGCAGGGTATCAAATTTGAGCAGCTGATCGTATTGACGCAGATCGGTTTGCTGAGTTGCCGTTAGTGAATTCTGTAGGTTTTCAGATAGTGCATTAGCGCCAAACAGCACGACGGCCTGATCTGGGGTCATTGACCCGGCTAATAACGCGTCTAACATTTGGTAGCGCTGGGCGCCAAAGTCCACCAGTGTCTCCATAATTCGTTGTCTCTCGGTCCCTGGAATACCAAGTGCATTCAAATAACTGTCGTACAACTTAGGCATGCTTTCATTGGCGCGCGCACGTGCGTTTTCTGGGTCGGTGAATGCGGCGAATGCTGTTTCATTGGTGCCGGTTTGTCTTTGCCTAGTCTGCTGCGCGGCTTCATTGCGTGCTTGTTGCGCGAGGCCGTCATGATTCGGGTTTACTTGCAGACGCGTTTTTTGCAGTGTGCTTGATAGATTACTCAATTGATCAGTCGCGTTGGAGAGCTGCTCGTTCAAATCGCTTATCTCGCTCTCAAACTGCAGGCGCTGCTGTGTATTGCTCTGGGAGAGTTCTTGCGGCTGGCTTCGAGAACTCAGTGCGAGATCGGGATGCCGGGAGCGTTCATTGTGAACCGCCAGCCAGGCAACGCATGCTAGTAAGACGCCGAATCCCATTAGGGGTTTACGTTTCACTTAGCCTCATTTTCATCTCTCATTTTGTTCGCCAAGGATGTGTTCAGAATACATTGCCCTTTTAGTGATTATGAAGCGTATCAGAATCCAGATAGTGTCCAGATAATAGCAAGTGATGCAAGCAAGCAGTGAGCCGATCGCGGGTGAACCTCTGCTTTTCCGGAAAATGAATGTAAATCAGATTGTTATCCCGCTCGCTCAGGCCTCAACCGGTCGCTAAATTAGACGGATTCTGCTGAATAGGGCGTATAATTCTCTGCTTACTTCGATATTCATTGGAAATACCGTGCCATGCTGGCTAAGTCTATGAAAATCATAACTAAAATATCAATCGGGCTTCTGGCGGGAGGCGCGTTGGTGAGTTGTACGGCTAATTCCTACCGTCAAGATGCGGATAAGGAAACCTATGAAGCCATAGCAAACAAGACCAATCTCGTTCCTGGGATGACGCAGAGAATAGGGATTAATGAAGAGAAAGACATTGATTTGAGTAGCCTCCCCGTAAATGTGGATAGCTACGAATTTCTAGACAACGAGGCAGACAGCGAACTCGACGCGAATATTCTCAGCCTGAATGTCGCTCTGGATTTAGCTTTTCAGCATAGTCAGGCATATCAAACACAGAAAGAGGCACTCTATCTCGAGGCGCTCGCGCTAACCTTCGATCGCTATCGCTATACCCCGACTTTTTCTGCAGTGGGTGGTACGGACTACCAATGGGATGCCGAAGATCAATTCGTTACCGACATGCAGGCTTTGACCGGCATGAGCGTGCTCAGCGCTAGTGAGAGAGTGGACGCAAGTACCAGCTTAGGCGCGCGCTATCTGCTCAAAGGTGGTGGGGCAATTGCCATAAACCTCACTAATAATTTCACCCGATTCCTGACTGGCGATATTAGCGAGTTTGGTGCCGGCGCACTGATCGGTTCGTTCACACAGCCGTTGCTGCGAGACTTTGGCAGCGATATCGAAACCGAGGCGCTGCTGCAGGCGGAGCGTGATCTGCTCTATCGTTTGCGAGATTTCACACGCTTTCGAAAGACCTTTGCGGTACGAGTTGCCTCTTCTTACTACTCAGTCTTACTGAACAGAGAGACTACTAGAAATAACTACGCAGGCCTTCTGGCAAACAACTTATCGCTAGAACGCGAGCGGGCGTTTCAGGAAGAGGGGCTGCGCACCTTATTGCAGGTGGGCAGACTAGAGCAGTCTTCTTTGCAACAAGATCTGCGTTGGACTTCTTCCATCACGCGATACAAGCGGAGTCTGGATGATTTCAAGATACTGCTAGGGCTGAAGGCGGAGGAAAATATAGCCCTTGACGACAATGAGATGGTTTTGATTTCAGAAACGGGGATGGATAGTCCGGATCTTAACCTCGAACAGGCCATGAATCTCGCCGTGCAGACCCGCCTGGACTTGTATAATGGTCTCGACCGCGTTCAGGATCGTGCCCGGAAAATAGAGATTGCGGCGAATGCGCTGAAGCCTGGGCTGGACCTGAGCCTTGTCGCTAGAGTGCCAGATGCTAACGACGGTGATCTGGGTGAGCTAGATTTTGAGAATGCCCTGTATTCGGCTGGGCTCGATTTTGAATTGCCACTAGATACTAAATTAGATAGAAATAGTTATCGTCGAGCACTGATCGACTACGAAGTTGCCACGCGAAACTATTTGTTAGACATGGATAATATTAAATTAGATGTAGTCGACCTTTGGCGGCGCATGAACCAAGCTAGAAAAAATTATGAAATCAATCTAACCAGCGTTCAGATCAACGAACGCCGAGTCGAAGAAGCCGAGCTGCGTGCCGAGTTAGGGCTAGGAGATATTCAGGATACGGTAGATTCGCAGAACGATCTAACAGCGGCACAAACGGATTTAATTAGCTCGATCGTAGATCACAATATATCGAAGTTGGAATTTTGGCGAGACTTGGGTTTGTTGTATGTCGACGATAGCGGGCAGTGGGAGGAAGGCGTTAATGAGTCAAGATAAGGGGAGTGCAACACAGAATGCTTTTGTTAGCCAACTTTGGGGAAAAATTCCCGAGCCCGTGAAAGTGCAAGTTATTGAGCAGAAGGCTCGATTCTTGGCGGCTAAAAAACCTACGCAATATGCTATCGCTGCCTGCGTGGTGGTCTTGGCAGGCTTGCTGTTTTCTTTCGGTGATAACTCGAGTGACACTATTACCGGCAGTATTACTTTCGAAGCTAGGCGCGGGAATCTAGATATAACCGTATTGGAAGGTGGGTCTTTAGAGGCATTGCAGTCGCAAGAGATTCGGTCTCGCGTTAAGGGCCGCGAAGGAGTAAAGATCCTTAGCATTGTTGAGGAAGGCTATCGTGTTACTCCCGCGGATGTAACCGCCGGTAAGATATTGGTTGAACTTGATACATCGCAATTAATCGACGAGCAACTCAATCAGGAAATCGCCGTAGAGACTGCGGAAGCTAGTTATATAGAACGCAAAGCAGAATATGAAATTCAATTGAATCAAAATATGACGGACTTAAATGACGCGCGTCAGGACATGCGCTTCGCGAAGTTGGATTTCGAGAAATTCCTAGGCGGAAACATTGTTACAGAGATTGTTGCGCAACTCGAGATAGAAGAGCGCCTAGCTCGTGCCGAGCAGGCAGACTTCGAGGCTGCACAATTAGCTGATTCACTAACCGGTGAGTCAGCTTCCAACACTGTCTCTGACTCGGCTACGACAGAGCTACCTTTCGATCTCGATTCCATGCCGCCACAGATGCAGGAAAGAATTCGTCAGGCGATGGCAGACAATGGCGGCACACTGCCTGAAGAGATGTTGCAACGCATGCAAAACTTTGGACAGGGTAGTCAAGGAAGTTCTGGCGGCCGCCGTGGACGACCCGGCGGTGATGTTTCAGGGCCAACTGCTGAGGTAGGCGCATCTGTAACGCGCGAGCCGCAGACGCTATCGCTAAGAGCAGCTTCGCCTACGAGCATTAGTAGCAGGACATTGGATGCCGAACCAAACCTGCTCATGGATGACGGCTACATGGCGATTCGAGACATGCTCGACTTCACACAGTATGCCGATATCAACATGTTGGAAGACGGCGAGGCAAAGCAACAGCTGCGATCCCTGCAAGATGATTTGCAAGTGGCCCAAGAAGAACTGTTATTGTCGCGGGACCGGATCGCGGGACAGCGACGCTTAGAATCGCGCGGATTTATAACGCCAACAGAATTAGAAGCCGAAGAGCTAAATCTGAATAAAGCCAACAATAAGATGGAGCAAGAAGAGACGTCTTTGAAATTATATATTCAGTACACGTTCCCCAAAGATGCAGAAGAAAAACTATCCGACTATGAGAACGCGGTGATGAGTTATCAGCGTCAGGTAAAAGAAAATATTGCAGAGAAGGCGCAAGAAGCTGCGCGTTATAGTTCTGCCGAGCGCAAATTCAATCTCGAGCGAGTTAAGCTGGCGGATGTCAACGAGCAGATCGAGCTAGCTACGATCATTGCACAGCGACCTGGCCTCGTTGTCTACGGTGCCGCTGACCAGAATTCTATGCGTTTTCGCAGCAACAGCCAGGAAGCTATTCAGGAAGGCGCTACCGTTAGAGAGAGGCAGTCTATCTTGACTATTCCAGATATGCGGGAGATGGCAGTCAAGGTTAATATCCATGAATCTGCCGTGCAGCGCGTCGCTGTTGGCCAACTGGTTACAGTGTCAGTTGACGCCTTTCCTGATGAGCAATTAACCGGAGTCGTCATCAAGGTAGCTGTTGTCGCCGACTCTGCAAATTCTTTCATGAACCCCGACCTAAAAGTCTATCCGACCACGATTAAGATTGATGGCACCCACGATTGGCTGCGTCCTGGAATGAGTGCTGAGATCAATATTTTGGTGCGAAGCCTCGAAGATGTTGTTTACGTACCTATTCAGGCGGTTACTTACTTCGACGACGAGCGTGTGGTCTATGTTTCTGAGCGCGGTAGAACTGAGCGCCGAGAAATCGAGGTAGGCACCTTTTCTGATTCATTTATCGAAATCCTAAGTGGGTTGGAGGCGGGTGAGGAAGTGCTTCTGCTTCCACCACAGCAAAGCCTCACAGATGCCTCCGGCGCATAAGTTGCATTAGTAGAAACCCCGGCCAATACAGAGCGAAATTATGCTTGAGACCGAATCATCTGAAAATACCCACAGCGATGTCACCGCAATTCGCGGACAGGATATTGTTGCGAGCCTGGATGATATTCGTAAGACTTATTATATGGGTGCGCTCTCGGTTGAGGTGTTGCACGGAATCAGCCTCAATTTCTATCAAGGTGACTATATCAGCATTATGGGACCATCGGGTTGTGGTAAGTCGACGCTGATGAATATTCTCGGCTGTTTGGATCAGCCAACTGAAGGTAAGTACTTCCTCGGTGACCAGGACACTTCGAAGATGGAAGACGATGAGTTGTCTAGCATTCGTGGTGCTAGGCTCGGATTCATTTTTCAGTCCTACAATCTTATTCAACAACTAAATGTCTTAGAAAATATCGAGATGCCGCTGTTCTATCAGGGCTATTCTCAGGGAGACAGTCACGAGATTGCCATGGGACTAGCGGCTCGTGTTGGTTTGGACGACAGGGTCGATCACAAACCGTTTGAACTCTCTGGCGGACAGCAACAACGTGTAGCGATCGCACGGGCATTGGCGGTCGACCCGTTAATTATCTTGGCGGATGAGCCTACGGGAAATCTCGACTCTAAATCCGGCGCCGAAATATTAAATCTATTCGATGAGCTTCATGATCAGGGTAAGACGCTGATCATGGTGACACACTCAGACGAAATGGCGGAAAGGTCGCAGCGCTTGGTTCGACTGCGTGATGGATTGGTGGAGAGCGATGACCGACGTAACGCTTAATTCTCCTAAAACAGGCTCGCGTCAGAACAGAAGCCCTAGTCTGGCTAAAGGATTCAATTTCGTTCGCTTCAAGAAAATTACCGAAGTGGGCATCAAGAGTATCTACTCACATGGGCTGCGATCTCTGCTTACGGTGCTGGGTATCGTAATTGGTGTGGCGGCGGTGATCGCCATGCTGGCAGTTAGTGAGGGCGCAAGCTACGAGGCGCAGCAACAATTTCGTGACTTGGGCGCGAGCAATATACTCGTGAAGAGTGTGAAACCTGCAGAGGTTGAGGAGAGTAGTCGCAGCGGCTTCGGTCCGCCTCAGGCCATCGTCTACGGCTTAACCACAGCCGACATTACCACCATCCGAAATTCGATTCCTGGCATAAGCAACGTCATCGCGTCACGTATTGTAAAGAAAAATGTGTGGAATGGCGGCCTCAACATAAACACCGATGTGGTCGGCACGTCAGTAGACTACCCCGTCTCGCGTAACTACAACCTTAGGGCTGGGCGCTTCTTCAGTGAGTCGGAGATGCGCGATCATGGCAATGTGGTTGTGCTCAGCGATGAAGTAGCCCAGGCGCTGTTTCCCATCGACAACCCACTTGGCAAGACCCTACGAATCGACAGCGACTACTACAATATTGTCGGCATCATGGAGTCTGAGGGATTCTCGAATCTAGGCCAGAACCAAGCGGGCAGTTCCAATTCTGCACCGAGCCGAATTTTTATTCCCTTTACTTCGTCCAAGAGTCGTTTTGGTGAGACCACTACACGCCAGACGGCGGGGGGCGTTGAATCTGAGACCGTGGAGCTGCACGAAGCGATCATTCAGGTGGAAGGGCAGGGTGGAGTCATCGAGGTCGGCGAGATCATCGATCAAATCCTGCAGCGTAGACACAAGGATATCGACTACGCCATAGAGGTACCACTGGCTCTGTTACGGCAGGCGGAGGAGAGTGCGCTGCGCGATCAGATTGTCGCGGGAGCCATCGCTGGTATCTCTCTGCTAGTCGGCGGCATCGGTATCATGAACATCATGCTTGCCAGTGTGACCGAGCGGACCAGGGAGATCGGAATACGACGCGCACTGGGTGCTAAGCGTAAAGACATCATCATGCAGTTCCTCATTGAGGCGGTAATTCTTTCGGGCGTGGGTGGCCTCATTGGTGTGGTATTAGGAATTGCCATTCCATTCATCATCTCTGCGTTTTGGGGCATGACCACGATAGTCACGCCGCTCGCACCGATCTTGGCTTTCACCATCTCGGCGCTAATTGGTGTGATCTTCGGAATCTACCCTTCCATCCGCGCGGCGGATATGGATCCAGTGGAAGCATTGCGTCACGAATAGCAAAGCCTAGCTAAAATTGACAGGCGAATGACAGAATATAAACTAGCTGTCTCGAATCGAAACGGAAACCAAAGATACCAAGGTCGCTATTCTCGTCAATGGCAAAGAGTTACCGATTAGCCGCAGCGGCTAGGGAAGTCTGAAGAAGCTTCAGTAGGCAGCTTGAATGGTAAATGGGTGCTGCCAAGTTAACTCTCAAACAGTCAAAAATTTGGTGCATCACCGAATCCAATGGGTACAAGCGCCATAGGATTCCGGTGGAGAAATTTTCGGATCAAAGTACCCGGACCCCTTTGGTTACTAGTCAATAATCGCCTGCTGCACGGCATTCTCAAAGTCACTCTGTGCAGGCCCGTAGGGCTGCTGCAGCATAATAACTGCCGTTAGCTCTTCCGCCGGGTCGGTATAGGAGCGTGTGCCGAATGCGCCGCCCCAACCAAAGGCGCCTGCGCTGCGTCGTGTATTGGATACTATTGGATCTTCTACCACGGCTACGGTATAGCCAAATCCCTGCCCCCTGACATTCCGTCTTATTCCTTCATAGAGGTCACCGGCTTGGTTGCTGCCCATCATGCGAACCGTGCGCGGGCTTAACAGACGGTTGCCGAATAGCTCACCGCCGTTGACCAGCATCTGTTCGAAGCGTAGGTAATCTGCAGCGGTACTATTGAAACCGTAGGAAGCGGAGAAGTAGGTAGTGTCTGGCACATCGAAGAAGCGTGACATGTCACGGTCAGAGATCACTACTCGGCGATCCGCGTATTCTTCAGGCACGTTCCACCAGGTGTTGTTCATGCCCAGAGGTTCGAAAATGCGCTCTTTCACGAATTGGTCGAAGGGCAGGCCGGATTCAATCTCGATGATGCGGGCGACCACATCCAGTGCCGTGCCGCCGCTATACTGCCAGCGCGTACCCGGTTGGAAATCAAGAGCGTAGTTGCCGTACTTAGGCACCGTGTTTGCCAGTGTTGCGCCTGGGCTGCGATCGGCAGGTGTTGAGATAGCAGTGCCTAGGCCGCTGCTTGCCAAGCCGGAGGTATGAGTGAGTATGTCATGCACGGTGATTTGTCGGTGCGCGGGCACCAGTCGGTATTCCGGAAGGTTTTCACGATCTACGCGCATCGGGCTGATGTTTTCATTATAGGGGTCCGCGAGTACCGCTACCTCTATATTCTCGAATTCTGGAATCCACTTTGATACCGGATCGGTAGGACGGATTAAGCCTTCCTCTATCATCATCATAGCGGCAACGCCAAGCACCGGTTTGGTGGAGCTCATCATGATGAAAACATTGTCATCAGTCATTGGCCTGTTGTTGGGAACGTCCATAAGGCCATGGGACTGGAAGTGAACTAGTTTTCCGCGCCTAGCCACGACAGTTACTGCACCTTGAATGTTCCCTGCATCAATATGCCGCTGCATGGCTTGGTTGATGCGCTTGAGACGCTCGCTGGACATGCCCACTTCCTCGGCACTTGAGGCCCACGGGATATCCTGAGCCGAAGCCAAACTGACGGCCAGTGCCGCGCATAGGGATACAAAGACTAAAGAGAGTTTTTTCAGGGGCTCAATGTTCATTTTCTACTCGCCTCGACATTTTCTGTTAAATTGATACCAACCCTGAGACTACCGCAAATTCTTGCAAAAGGGGATTGGTGATTCGGCGTAACGGGAGAGAAATAAGGTGACCGCCGGGATCAAAGTCTAAACCCGGAGGCTCTTTTCTTCATTGGGGTTGTTGAGGATGGCTATTTTCTCTGACCCGGTTCTGTCAATACTGTTACCAATTCTTATCTTTGTCTGGTGGCAGTGGCGCATGAAGAAAACAGTTCAGTGCGAACCTCCACTCCTTTGTCTGCCAGTAGTGCCTGGTCTACGCAGGACACGTTGGTATGTCTTAGCTCGACAATATCCCCGGCCCCGAGACCGGGGTTTTCAAACAGTGCCTGAATATTAGTTAGTTCAGGATTGAAGCGAAGGTCGAGTGCCATCAGGTTTGTAAGTCCACTTAGTGGTGTTATATCAGTGATGTCGTTTCCAGTTAGCTCGAGATATTCAAGCGTAGCAAGTCCGCGTAAAGGACTGAGGTCAATGAACGAGTTCCCAGCCAGTCTCAATTCAAGTAATGATGTCAGCCCACTTAAAGGGCTCAGGTCGCTTATATCCTGAGTATGAATATTAAGATCCACTAGTTTGGTTAGTTTAGCCAATGGGCTAATATCCGTAACGGCATTAGTAAATAGTACCCCTGTTGCTCCCATAACCGATCTGGGGTTTTGTCCCCCGATGAAGTCGCCATGGCGGTGCATCCGAAGTACTCTCAATTCAGTAAGCTCACTCAGGGGTCTGATATCAGTCAAGGGGTTCTCAGCAATACGCAAATCGACCAGCTTAGTCAAACCACGGAAGGCACTAATGTCAGAAATCCAGTTTGTATGGAGATTCAAATGTGTCAATTCAGTAAGTCCAGCCAGTGGGCTAATGTCGGAGAGGCCTCGATTGGGGAGAGCAAGGTTAGTTAAACCTGTGAGATTCTGTATTCCGCCAAGGTCATGAAATAGGTGTTGCGGATCAACCCATTCAGGCGACCCTGAAACCGACCTTCTCGCTCCTCCACCGGAAGAACGCAGCGTGGTTAATTGAGCAGCTTGACCACAGCTGAGATTGTCTTGTGGCCCGAGTGACAACGCCTTGCGCACCTCCAATTCCAGTACAGCATCTGCAAAAGTCACTATGTCAGAAGCGGCATGGTCTCGACAGTTGTCTGTAGCTTCGAGCGTTTCCTGGGCCCAAGCGGCAGGGCAAATTGCCAGTGACAGTGCAGTTAAAGACAGCTTTATTAGAAAATGTTTCATATCAATGTTCCTAGATTAGGTCCGCTCGCTTGATTGGTCGAAATCAAGAGAAATACTGAAGCGCTATTTTGTTGTTTGAGTTCTGGCAATATCCCAAACTCTGATCTATTTGATGCGCTTAGAATCCCTGGTCGTCTTCCAGCCTTCGGCCATCACAGGCTGAGCCATTTATCGAAGTGACTCTTAGCAGAGTGACTCCCAAGTTGGCAAAAGCGTCCATGTCGGAGCAGGGCGTATAGGTGAAGCGTAGGTCGAGTTCGTCGCCTTCACCGATGCCCCCGTTCAACAGCAGTGGTTGCACATTATACAGGGACCGGTTCTGGGCTAGGCTCAACTCTCTAAGCTGATTTAGGCCGGCGAGTGCGCTCACGTCAGTGATGTCGTTGTTCTCTAAACGTAGGACCTGCAATGCGTTGAGTCTACGCAGCGGCGCGATGTCCTCAATATTGTTGTTGCTGAGAAACAGATACCTCACGTCTATCATATCCTGGAGAGGGCTAACGTCGGAGATGGCGTTGCCATCTAGGCTAAGTTGCACCATGGCAGGCTTACCTCCTAACGCACTTATGTCTTCTATTTGGTTGTTATTAGCCCACAATAAGGTCAATTCATTCAAATTCTTTAGCGCACTGATGTCTTTAATTTGACTTTCATAAATACGTAGATGGGTTAGTTTTGTGAGGTTGGCAAGCGCACTAATATCAGAAATGGCATTGAGATGAATGCGCAGCAAGCGCATTTCGGTAAGCCCCGCAAGCGGGCTGATATCAGTAATGCCATTGAATACTACGTTAGGGTTGCGCCCGTCATTCATAGCGAGATAATGCTGAAGTTGCTGAGGATACAGGCCATGTACATGCAGTCTTCGAAGCTTGGTGAGTCCCGCCAGTGGGCTAATATCGAAGATTGGGTTTTCACTAACGACAAGCTGTTCGAGATTGGTCAATTCACTTACCGGGCTAAGGTCGCTGAACCAATTTGTATGCAAGTTTAAGTTAACGAGGTTAGTCAGAGTGCGCAGTGGGCTGATGTCAGTAATGAGTCGATTGATTAGGTTGAGTCTGGTTAGGCCTGTAAGGTTCTGGATGCCCTCCAGACTCTCGAAAGGTTTTTCTGGCGAGGGTCTTAAGGTGCCGCCATAAACCACGCGCTCAATGGTAGTTCCCACAATTAGTTGCTCTAACTCGGCTGCTTGTTCACAGGTCAGCGGTGCCTGCGAATCCAATCCCAGCGCATCGTTCACGACTTCGGCCAGGTCTTGATCAGCAAAGCTGACAATTGCATCCGCCGAAAAATCCCGACAATGATCAGTGGGTGATAGCGTGGTTTGTGCGTGAGTTTTTATGAAGGGAAACCACAGCAACATCAGCGTAATCAGAGTCCAAAGGAAGTGGCGAGAGTTCATGGGGGTCTCCATTTTTATTGTTGAATTTTTACTGAGCGGTGAAAAGAAAGCGGCGGTTAAAAAATATTTCAGTCAACATCAGTTAGTAATCAGTGAAACTAATTTCACTGATGGCGATGCCGCTCTCACCTGCAACTGAATAAAGCAAATAGGTTTTATCATCTTCCTGATAGATGGCCGGGTCACGAAGCTGGTGCACTCGCACATCGATGTAGCCTCTTTTGGATAGTTCGTTTGGCAGGTCAGCGCCTTCGTAGCCGAATTCGGGGCGTAGCACTTCTACTGGATCAGTCGCCGTCCACTCCAGCCAATTATCTGTTAATTCAATGGTGGAAAGTAGAATTCGTTCCGGTTGTTCTCCAGCTTGGGAGTAAAATACATAGAGGCGATTGTCACGGATCAATAGGGCCGAGTGCCGCATGTTGGCATTGAAAAACACAGGGCCTGCTTCGAATTCAGATAAGCCATCGGGCGAGCGATGCAGGAAGCCAGGCATGCTCATGGCGTAGAAGTAATCATCGTGTTCAATCACGCGAAAGTAGTGTGGGCCTAACTCGTCTTCCCTGCCTTCGAAATGAATGCCGTCTTTAGACACAGCTGCACGTGTGAATTGTCTGCCTTCGCCTCGTCCATGGTAGTACATCACTATTTGTTGAAGATCTTCGCGAACATGCACGTCGGGTGAGGCGATATGTGCATACAGCGGTGCGGTCCGCCCTGGTGCAAGTGAGCAGGGTGGGCAAGTAGTGGGAAAGAAGGAGTTTTCGAGTCTTAGGGAGCCCGGTGAATAGACGGTCCACGGGCCGGTAACTTCATCGGCGTAGGCCATGCGCATGTAAGTGCCGCGGTGATCGGCAAAATACAGGTAGTAGTTGCCAAGCGGATTCTCTACCCAATCAGGCACCTTGATCAACGAAGGTCCCTGGATATTGCCGCCCATTCGAGCATCCATTTCAGGGGTGATGATAGGGCCATCACCAAGACGGGTGGCAATGACGTTGGCCGGTTCTGCTGCCTGCGCAGCCGAGAACAAGACAGATAATGAGTACAGCAGTAGAGTTAGTGCTAATTTTGTTTTCATGAATGAACACCGTGAAAGTGGGATTTTAAAGGGGCCGAATTGATGCGTGCTGTTGCTTGCAGTGCTCTGGTAAGTTCTGTTTTATCATTTATTAGGAATAAAATAATCAGAGTAGTTCGATCATCTCCGGCATTGCTAATTCGAATACCTTCTTCGAAACCAGAATTAGATCGTGTTGTGGATGAGGATTCGGTGTCAGGCACTAGATCTGAATTTTATCGCAGCACATGCCGCTCTAACATCTGTCGTCTGACCACCGCACCGTAAACATTTCCATTAGCATCCACGCCAACACCTTCGGCGCCTGAGTGATCGTCCCGCAGCGGTTCCCTATCTTCGATGAATGCAGTCACTGTGCCGTCAACGGCAGAACCAATGCGGATACCCTTTCTTATTCCCGTTAATTCACCCGCACCTGTGTCGGGTCCGGATTCCGAGTCGGCTACATAAATTTGGTCATCTGGAGTAATAAAAATACCGCTGGGGCGGCCGAACTGCCTCCATTCGTCTATAAAATCCCCATCCTGACTAAAAATCTGAATGCGATTGTTGTCTCTATCGCCAACAAACAAACGTCCCCTGGAATCCATTGCTATGCTATGGGGTTCGCTGAACTCTCCTTGCCCTGATCCTTTGCTTCCCCATTGTTTAATGAATCTTCCCTCAGACGAATAATGCACAATTCGGTTATTTCTCCCGCCTCGATGGCTTTCCGCTATAAAGATATCGCCGTCGTCAGGGTCAACAACAACGTCATTCGGGTTGAACAGTAGTCCCGGTGTTGAGCCGCCTTGCCCTCGTTGCCCGATTGTCATCAAAATCTCACCGTCGGAACTGAATTTGAAAACCTGATGTCCAATGCTACCGTTACTGCGTGCATCGGTGACCCACAGATTCCCTTCATAATCCACCGAAGCGCCATGGGGGAAAACAAACAGCCCTGCACCAAAAGAATCCAGTAAATTGCCGTCATAGTCATATTTGAGAATTGGATCTTCGCTGCGACCCTCACAAGAGTTGTCAATGCAGCGGTGTATGACATAGATGAACTGCCCATCGGGAGACGGTTCCACGGCAGTGACTGCAGCCCATTTCGACCCTTCTGGTAATTCGCCCCAACTGCGCCGTGTCTCATAGGGCTGAGGAAGATCGTTGCGCACGCCGTGAGCTATTCCTGACGCTGATGGGGATTGAGCGTGGATGTGAACCCCTGAATCTATAATGAATAGCGATACCGACAGTAGAGCTAGGATTTTTGTTGTTAGCATGAGTGAGCATCGTGGCAATGGAATCGAAAAACTATCTTAGAAGCTGAGAATTATCCAGTATTTTGAACAAAATAGTGCCGACATGTCCCGGACTTGTCGTGCGGGTTGTAGTTGAAAATGGGTTATGCTATTAAATTGAAGACTAAGTACAGCGTCTTAAGCTCATTGGAGAGGTAATGCATATGAAACTTAGCAAATTACTAGTCATGGTTGCTGCACTGCTTGGGCTCCAGGGCGTATTCGCTCAAGAGCCGTTCACCTACAACGAGCATGTGGCCCAAATCATCAATGAGAATTGCGTGGTATGCCACCAAGAAGGCGGCATTGGCCCCATGCAGCTCACTAATTTTGAACAGGTGCGCCCTTGGGCTCCGCTTATCCAACTCAAGGTAGCTAACCGTGAAATGCCGCCTTACGCCTATGATCACGGCATTGGTATTCAGAATCTAGTTGGCGACTGGCGCATGCAGCAAGATGATATCGATACCATTGTGGCTTGGGTGAATGCGGGCTCCCCTCGAGGTGATCTTGACGTGAACCCACCTGTTGCTCAGGTTAAAACTCCAAGCCAATGGAACTTCGAAGCCGAACTTGGCGCGCCGGACCTGATCGTGCCTTCATCCTCCTATGATGTCCCCGCCAACGGTAATGACCTGTGGATACGAGAGATTGTTGACCCCAGATTAACGGCGGCAGTCGCAGAGCGCTGCATTAAGGCAGTTCAGGTGAAACCTCGCGGCGATGCAGCAGCGGTAGTCCACCACGCAAATTCCATCATCTTTGTCGAAGACGAATACGGTGTGCCTCGCCGAAATGGCATGCTCACCGAATACGCCATGGGCAAATGGGGTGAGAAAGTGCCAGGCGATGTCTGTAGGACCCTGCCTTCCGGGGCACAAATACAATGGAATATCCATAATTTCCCCGGTGGCGTCGGTGCAACTGCCAAGGGCGAGATGATCGAGGACAACGTGGTTGAAATCGGCCTGTGGTTCCATGACGAAGAATTCGGTGAGCAGGAAGGCGTCTATAGGCAGGATCTGACGAACTACCGGATTGAGCAGCAGGAAGATCTTGTGATTCCACCCAACGGCTATCAAATGACTCAGGGCTTCCACACCTTTGATCATCCGGTGCGTATCGATAGTTTCCAGCCCCATGGTCACCTGCGCATGAATGCCGCCTCGCTGGAGATTTTCTATCCAGAAACCGGACGTACTGTGCCGGTCAGCCAAATCTCCAAATGGAGTGCTACTTGGCATCACAATCATATCTACGACCCCGATGTAGCACCGCTGCTGCCAGCAGGCGCGGTGCTGGTGCTCAAGCAGTGGTATGACAACACAGCGAACAACCCCAACAACCCGGATCCTGATATGTGGGTTGTGGGCGGCAGCCGCACCGGCGATGAAATGACTCACGCCTGGATTGCTGTTACACACCTGGACGATGAAGGCTATGAAAAAATGGTTGCCGAGAGAGAAGTGAAGCAGAAACGCTCTCTCGCAGGCAGTGACTAAATAGCACACAATCTTCTTCACTCGTTAAAGAGGGTTGATAGCGCCGGATAGAGGCGCAACCACGCGAAGAAATCGTTGCGCTATCGCGTTAAGTTTCGGGCTTCTGCAAGCTGCTCGGAACTTTTTTCAGGAATATTGAGAGAATAATCCATGCCAATCACCCGCAGCACTTTCCAAAAAATGCGTATGCAGCTAATTGCCTTTTCAATCATCCTCTTATCAATAACCACACTCAAACACTCTCAAGCCCAAGATCAGGAATGGCGTACTTATGGCGGCGACTTGGCCAGCACCCGTTATTCTCCGCTGGACGCTATTACTGGTGAAAACTTTAACCAGTTAGAGGTTGCGTGGGAATTCGACACGAGTAACTTTGGCCCTAGTCCGGAGTTTAATTTTCAATCAACGCCATTGATGGTTAATCGAACAATTTATACCACTGCAGGAAACAGGCGAGCTGTTGTTGCTTTGGATGCTTCGAGCGGAGAGATTCTCTGGATGTCTCGTCTCGATGAAGCAGAGCGCGCGTCGAACGCTCCCCGCCGGCTGTCAGGTCGCGGACTGGCATGGTGGGATGATGGCAGCGACAAGGGACGAATCATTTATGTGACACCTGGCTACCAGATGATAGCCCTGGATGCAGCGAGCGGAGAACGCATCGAGAACTTTGGAATCGATGGCATTGTAGATTTAAAGCAGGAGTTCGATCAGGACTTGGATCTGACTACAGGTGAAGTAGGACTTCATGCAGCGCCTATTGTTGCCAATGGCGTTATTGTTATCGGTTCGGCGTTCCGTGCTGGCAGGATGCCAACTAGCCGGGAAAAACCGAAAGGTCATGTTCGCGGCTACGATGCCCGCACTGGAAATCGACTTTGGATTTTTCACAGCATTCCTCAGGCCGATGAATACGGTAATGACACCTGGCTGAATAATTCCGCGTCCTATACAGGATATGGCGGTGTCTGGGCGCAGATGACTATCGATGCTGCGCTTAATACGGTGTACCTGCCTACCGAAACCGCCACGGGAGATTCCTATGGTGGCCACCGCCACGGTGACAATCTCTTCACGAACAGCGTGGTTGCACTGGATCTTACAACCGGTGAGCGGCAATGGCATTTTCAGACTACTCATCACGATGTCTGGGATTGGGATATTCCTGCCGCGCCAATTCTTCTCGATCTGACCATCGACGGGCGTAACACAGCTGCTATAGCGCAACCAGTGAAACAGGGATTCACCTTTGTGTTCGACCGGACGACAGGAGAGCCACTGTTTGATATCGAAGAAGTGCCAGTGCCTGCATCCGATGTGCCGGGTGAACGTTTGTCACCAACCCAACCGATTCCCGTTAAGCCTCCATCCTTCGCAAGGCAGGGGCTCAGTGACGATGAACTGATCGATTTCACACCTGAGCTGAAAGCTAAGGCGCGAGAGATACTGGCTCAGTACCGCTATGGCGATATTTATGCGCCTCCGTCTCTGGCGGAGGCCGATGACGGCACGTTCGGCACACTGTTCATGCCCTCACAAACCGGTGGGGCCAACTGGCCAGGGGGAGCTGCCGATCCTGAAACCGGCATCATGTATATTTTCAGCAAGTCTGATGTGGGTCGAATGTCTATGAGCAGTCGTCCGGAGCGCTCCGACATGGACTATATTAATCTGCAATTGAGAACTGCGCCGCGATTGAGTGTGGACGGTTTGCCATTAATCAAACCACCTTATGGACAGATCGTGGCATTGGACTTGAACGAGGGTGAAAAGCTTTGGGATGTTGTGCATGGTGAGACGCCGGATTCTATTCGCAATCACCCTGCACTGGCCGGGCTGGATATTCCTCGCACCGGGCAAGCTGGGCGTGTAGGTGTCCTGGTTACCAAAACACTTGTGATAGCCGGCGACGGTGGTAGTTATACAAACGCTGATGGCGAGCAAGAAGCCTTGCTGCGAGCCTATGACAAACTTACCGGCAAACAACTAGGCAGCCTATCCATGCCAGCGCAACAGACCGGAAGCCCAATGACTTACGCTATCGACGGCGTCCAGTATCTTGTTGTGGCGATCGCAGGTTCAGATGTGCCGGGACGATTAAGGGTTTACAGTTACGAGCCTTGATCCACTAGTTTTTTGAGCGCACACCCACTGCTGCAAAATGTATCGAGATAGATAATGAAGTTATTCACAGTAATATCCTTATTTTGCTTTTTCATTGCCGCTAACGCACAGGAGAATGCAACAGAAAAGAAGAAAGAGCTGCGCATTCTGTCTGCGTATCACGGACTTGATCCCTTACCGCCACGAGCAACTCGATTGTGTGGAATGCCGCCTGCTGGTGGTCAGGATGGAATGCCCGTTACCTTTTCTGTGCAGATAAATAGTGCATCAGTTTCTGCAGCTGCCTTTGCAGTTGAAACCAGCTCTGGTGAAATTGTTACCCCACTGTGTGCAACATTGCGACCTGCAATAGAGACGCTCGAGAAGCGCACGGTGCTTCTTATTGGACCTTTTAGTGTCGATGATTCACTGCCGCTCAGCGTTGAGGTTGTGGAACAACTCGAAGATGTCGATGGGAATTCACTGGTGGGCTTGAGAAGTGAAAAAGTGACACCCCTCGCAGCTGGACCAAGCCTCGTACTTGCCGAGCGCTTCGCTCCGGATACTTTAGGGCTTGAAGGGGAATGCCCAATTGATACCGCACAAGCAGTCCAGCTAACTTGGGAAGGCGGGGTTACCGGAGCCCAGGGTGCCGCTCTTGCCGAGGCCCAGCGAACAGCTATATCGGTTCTTCTTAGTGACGGGGATTCCGTGCACCCACTTATCCTCGCTGATGATGACCCGGATAATCATGTCATTGCCTGTGTCGCTGAGACCAGTCCAGCAGTTTCGGTTAGCGTAGCAGCGGGCTTCTTTCATGACCCAGGTGATGATGCTAATCCCGAGGCCAGAATAGATGTGATTTCAAGAATGAAGGAGTAATTTTTTCGAGACTGCCGCAATAGCATTGAATGACTATAAGATGAAAACTAGACAAGAATTAACGTTGACTAGGGTCATGTCTCTGTCTAAAAAAGAACCTCGCTATGAAACACTTTTTTAAGCTAATGTCTTTGCTTGCGCTGTCGCTTGTTCTTTGCTCTGGGGCTTGGGCTCAGTAAGTTCTGCAGCTTGATCTTCGCTTCAATCCTGATTTAGCGACGATTCGAGCGCTGTTTGAAAACCCGGGTATTGGGCCTGGAGATATCCTCGAGCTGAGACATACCAATGTGTCCTGTACAGATCAGGCGCGGCTAGCAGAAAAGGGATGGAAGTTCGTAGCGAATTGTTTTCTTCTTGCGCTACTGCTACCAGACACAGATAAGACCAGACAAAGCAATTAACAGGTGCCTGAAATGGCACCCGGGGAAACTTTATGAAGGCTAATAAATTACAGAGACGGCAAGGCCGAGTCACCGGGCATTTAGTTACACTTGTTCTCGCAGTATCCAGTGGCCTTTCAATCAATCTATCAGCCCAGACCGATTTGCCGCCGCTTGCCGATAGAGATCGGGCAATGACCATGCCCGGAGAATTCGTTCTCGCAAGTGTTGGTGACTTGATGATACGCCGCCCCGCATCCGGGCTTGCCGACTCCGAAGTACAGGCAGTTTTTGACTTGATAAGAAATGCCGATCTTGCAGTGGCAAACATGGAGGGTGAGTTGGCGAATCTGCGAGAATTCGATGGCCCCCTCAATGGCTTTGTAGGCAGTCATGAGGTTGCAGCGGATCTCAAATTGATGGGGTTCGACATGGTCAATCGTGCCCAGAACCATCTTCTTGATTCCGAATTCGAGGGCATGTTTTCAACGAACGCTTTGTTGGACGAAGCAGGCATTATTCATGCGGGCACCGGCCGCAACCTGCAAGAAGCGGCCGCACCGGCTTTTCTCGAATTGGCAAAGGGGCGCGCCGCGTTAATCGGCGCTCATGCCCCCATCTTCCCACAACACTATCGACTTGCGGCAACCGCTCGTAACGGAAATCTGGGAGGAAGACCCGGTCTCAACATGCTTAACTATACAGAGACTATTTTAGTATCCCAGCAGCAGTACGATGCACTGCAGCAAGTTCGCCAGGGATTTCTGGAATACCGCGACAACTATGACAATCCGCGGCCGGTAACCAGTGCTTCGCCCGATACGGGTATAAGCATTCCTGCCTCGAGTTCCGGTCGCAATGATCCCAGATATCGAGTAACTCGGGGCGATGAAATTCCAGGCACAGTTGCGTATACCTTGAATGGCAATGACGTGGATCGCATGCTCAGGAATATTCGCAATGCCCGCCAGCTTGGGGATTTCGTTACTGCCGCCGCTCACATTCATCAGAGTGAGTCGGTCGTGGAGTTCCAGCATTTGAGCACGCGCCCGCCGCAGTTCTATGTGGACCTGGCTCATCAGGCTATTGATGCAGGGGCCGATGCCTTTGTTGGCACGGGAGTGCAAACACTACGCGGCATTGAAATTTACGAAGGTAAGCCGATCTTCTATGGTCTGGGTGAATTTTTTCGGGAAGCACAGTGGGAATTGGAGTTGGTTGTCGGTGCTGCCGATGCAGATCCACAAAGAAGAATGCAGCAGTTCTCCCGAAATTTCGGCGGTACCAGTCAGTCTTTGGAAAGCGTGGTTGCAACGAGCCATTATGAAGACGGTGTTCTAAAGGATGTGCGCCTTTACCCGATAGAGCTAGGGATAAACGGTCCTGACTCAAAGCTTGGCATTCCGCGCATTGCCAAAGAGAGTCATGCTCAACTAATTCTGGAACGTGTTGCACGTTTGTCGGATCAATGGGGAACTACAATCGAAGTCGAAGGAAATGTAGGTGTAATACGTGTGGAATAATACAGCCTTTTATCATCATAAACCGAGTATTTCAATTATGCCAAAACTGAATCATACCCACTTTCATCAGAGTGTAGCGGTAATGTTTTCGCTGTTTTTTTCTGTTACTGCATTCTCTCAGGTCACGGATGCCCGTTTCACCCCCAGCGATGACTACAGCATCGACGAGGCTTTCTTCAAGCTACCACCGGGCAGGTCAATCGGTGCCACCTCGGGCCTGGGAATTCACCCGGATGGTTCGTCTTTTTGGGTCTTTGATCGCTGCGGTGCCCAAGATTGCCGAGGTTCAGATCTTGCCCCAATTATGAAATTCGACCGGCAGGGCAATCATCTTCTCAGTTTCGGTGAAGACCTGTTTCAGCGTCCTCATGGCTTGACTGTAGACAGAGATGGCAATGTTTGGGTAACAGATGATGTTGGCTCACGTGACATCGATACTGTTAGCGAAGCCAAGGGTCATCAGGTCTTCAAGTTCAGTCCTGAAGGCGAATTGCTCATGACCCTGGGTAGTCCCGGTATTGCAGGCGATGGCCCAGACACATTCAATATGCCATCGGCAGTGCTCGTAGCGCCGGGTGGCGACATCTTTGTCGGTGACGGACATGGTCCTAGATCAAACGCCCGCATCGTGAAGTTTGACTCCCATGGCGACTATCTCATGACTTGGGGATCATTTGGCGAGGGGCCGAATCAGTTCCATACGCCTCATGCACTAGCTATGGACTCCGCTGGCAGATTATTTGTTGGTGATCGTGGTAACGATCGAGTGCTTATTTTTGATCAGTCGGGCAACTTTCTGGACGAGTGGAAACAATTCGGTCGACCCAGCGGAATGTTCATCGATGACAATGACCTGCTGTATGTCGCCGATTCCTCATCTTCAAACACAGCACAATCTAATCCCGGTTTTGAAGAAGGTATTCGCGTCGGGAATGTGAGAGATGGCAGTGTGATGTTGTTTATTCAGGACCCCGATGCGAGCGGAAGTCAGGAGGGTGTGGTTGCCGACAGTGATGGAAATATCTATGGCTCACTCACAGCAGGTATGGCTTTGCGAAAATATTCATTCTCTAAGTAAAAAGAGGATAAATAAATTTACTATAGCGGTTGTATCAAATCAGGAAAATAAACCCGTCCCCTTTATCATTCAGTAAGATTGAAGGTGATGCTTAATTTGCTAGTGTCGACTACAAACGCTTCTAGCTAGAATCCCTAAGACAAGTCCGGGACTTGTCGTTATTGTCTCGGCGTATTCCTCGCTACAATCTCGGATGTGATGCGATTTAGCAGTGGTCGAGGATATTACAGGAACGGGTCTGGTAATCACCCATTTGCGGTGCCTACTCACGAAGGAATATAAATGAGAAATAATGCACTCAAATTAGCTAGCTCAGTTCTGGTTTTGGCCCTGATGTCTACTGTCAGCCCATTTACGGCCCACGCGCAAAGCTTCGATGGTCTCAAGGTTTTCTTCTGTGGCACTGGGGGGCCCCTTGCGAGTTCTGGTCGTGCCCAGCCTTGCACGGCGATTCAGGCGGGTGATTCACTTTATCTGATCGATAACGGAGTTGGCGGTTGGAATACTCTGCGTGGAATGCGAGCACCGGTAACCAGTTTGAAGGCGATCTTCATCACTCACCTGCACGGCGATCATATTGCTGGTGTGGGTGAGGCGGCTGAACAGAGCTGGATCAATGGGCGGGCTGAGCCATTGACGGTGATCGGACCGGATGGTGTGGACAATCTGGCCGATGGATTCAACCTCGTCTACGAACGAGACCGGGTATTCCGTAAAGCACATCATGAACAAGGGGATAACAAGTTCCCGCTGGATGCTGCAGAGATTCGTTCGAAAGTCGTCGAAATTCCGGACCCGGCTGGAACGGCGCTGGCGTTGAAAGATGGTGAGCTGAGCATCACGGCAATCCGCGTAGCCCATGATCCGGTCAGCCCAGCTTTCGGTTATCGGTTTGATTACAAGGGCCGCTCTGTGGTGATCAGCGGTGACACCATAGCCTGGCCGCCACTGAGTGCGGCCGCTAATGGCGCCGATGTACTCATCCATGAGGCGCAGAGCAATGCCATGCAGATTGCAGCTTCCCGCAGAACGAGCAAAATAAATCCAAGAGGTGCTGCACTTCTGGCTGACACAGTAACCTATCATACCGAACCCAGAGAAGCCGCAGAATTGGCCCAATCGGCGGGTGTGCAGATGCTGGTGCTGAGCCATCTTACACAGGCAGGTATGCCGGAATTTCTGGAGACCTTCACCGAGGGCATTGAGGAGGGTATTGAGGAAAGCGGAAATCTCGACTGGCATCTGGCCGAGGATGGCATGACGTTGGAGCTTCCTGCTGGCGGAACCGAGATCAACATAGCTAATTAATGCGTTTCGCTAAACAGGATTTTATGAATTGCTGAGTCAGGTTCGATAGATTTACCTTGGACAACCCAGTTAGGAATCGCCAGTCAATGAAACGCAGACAACTATTAAAAATGGCGGCGGCAGGCGCTGCAGTATTTCCCTTTACTGCCTTTGCTCAATCAACAGAGTTCACCTTCTATTCTTCCCTGGCAAAAAGCTGGCATGATGAAGGGCGTTATTTTCCCTGGACCTCTACTACTGAATTTAATAACGATCAGAAAGTGCAGGTTTTTTATCGTACCTTTGGTAACCCCTCTAATCCGCCTTTACTGCTGGTACACGGATATCCAACCAGCAGTATTGATTTCTCGGAATTGATTCCCTATCTGCAGGATGATTATTTTATTGCAGCTCTGGATTTTCCGGGGTTTGGTTTTTCCGACAAGCCGCAAAATGGCTACTCCTACATGTTGGAGGATGATGCAAAGTTGCTCGATCATTTCGTTGTGAAAATTCTTGGCTGGAAACGGTTTTACATGTTTACCCATGACAGAGGCGTGAGTGTTGGACTGGCATTTCTGGGTAATTATTTGAACAGTCCTGACCCGGGATATGAGCTCATGTATCACTTTATGTCTAATTCTGGCATGTATTTGCCGCTGTCAACCTTAGGTGAGAATCGAGCACCTTTACTTCACCCGGTTCAGGGGCCCGAGCAAATTGCCGAACTCAAGGCACGACCCAGACTCACTAGCGGGCCGGAGCGGAGGGTCGTTAATGCTGATATTCACGCCTTTAATGATGGCATTGGAGCGAGGTTATATGTCGGGAAATACCTGCTTGAACGAGCAGCCAACGAACATCGTTGGCTGGAGAACCTGACAAGGAGCCCTGTCCCAGTGTGTTATCTATGGGGCCTCAGGGACGCGGGCCAACCGGCCAGGGTTGCTAACCATGTTTGGCAAACTTATCTGAATGACCGTGATGTGGAAAGTTCTCTGTGGTATCTGCCAACGGCCGGGCACTATCCGCAGCTCGACAAGCCAGCGGAAGTAGCGGAAGTAGTGAAGCGTTGCTTGCAAGGTGGGGTTCCATCCCGAGCGGAAGAGAATGCCTTTATGCGCAGCAATGCACGTGGCACATCTGTGGACTCACCAATATTGGTTGGACACACCGTACCACGACAGATGAAATTTCCAGACGCGGTTGAGTATAGTCCCTCAGGTTATCGTTATTGATGCTACCTAATTTCGGCGGACACTGGTTTTCCTGTTGCTGTCTTCTTTAGAAATTAGCTAACTAGGGGGGATAAGATCTGCCAACTTCGTTGGAAAAACCAAAAGCTTGAAATACAACCGACAAAATAGATTGGAGCCTCGTAGATAAAGCGGTTATACCGCACGCGAAACACAGCAAGCGCCGCAAGTACTAGCGCAATAATTGCTAGCTGACCCAACTCGATTCCGACATTAAACAAGAACAGCGCAGTTATAGTGCCATTTTCGGGTAGCCCTATTTCCGAAAGCGCTCCTGCGAAACCTAGGCCATGTAACAAGCCAAAAGCGAAAGCGACTAGAAAAGGATATTGTTTGATCAGAGAAGTTTTGCCGTTTAGGTTTTCATAAGCGAGCACAACGATGCTGCCAGCTATCACTGCCTCTACTGGAGCGGCAGACAAAGTCACGATGTCCAAAGCTGAAAGTGCCAAAGTGAGAGAATGCGCGATAGTAAAGCTGGTCACCACTTTTACTATTTCGAGGGTATTGCGCACAAGATACAACAGCATTATAACGAATAGTACATGGTCAAAACCAAACAAGAGATGGTCGACGCCTATTGTTAAGTAAATTGGGAGGCTGGGCGTTGCATTTCTGAGATCGATTCGGGGCTCGGAACCGGTAATTAACAGCTCCACTGTTTCACCGTTTACCCGCTCAAGACTAACCAGAGCATCGACCAGAGTTCGCTCCAAGCCAACGATCTCAATAGTCTGCAACTCCTCTTCGTCGCAATTTAGCTCAGACACCTCGATCAATGCACCATCGGTAACCCTTGCAGAGAGAGGAGTTGCATCACAGTTGCTTGCCAGTTCGAGCCCTAGGTAACGTCCATCGATCTGAGGCTGTCGCAAAGACGCCTCATAAACCAAGCCTCCTGAATCGCTTATAGATTCTGTGAGCCTAAGAAATGCAGGGCGCACTTCGTGTGCGGTTGCGAGTCCGGAAAGCCCAAAGACTAATAGTGCGAGTACAAGTTTTCTCATCGCGGCAGCACAGTAATTTTGTATTCGTCTATCAGGTTCTCAATGTAGGCATCTCGCGCATTCATCTGCTGTGAGCGGCGATAGTCCTGTAATACTTGTCGCTGCATTGCGTCGAAGGGAGAAGGTTGAGACGGATGTATAGCGCTGAGCAAGATCAGGTGAAAGCCGAAACCACTCTGTACTGGTCCCTGCCAACTATCTTCAGCAAGGCTATCAAGCCGCTCCGCGAAGCCAGCACCGAACGTGGCGCTTAAATCTAGCGCGCTCCGATATGCATAGTCGGAATTGAGCATTGATGATTCCCCAAAGGAGCGAGGGTCTGCACCGTCAGCGATCTGCGCTACTGCCTGCTGCGCATCAGCACGCGAGGCAAAGTAGAGTTGCTGAAATGAATAGCGTACAGGGAGTGTGTAACTGGCGAGATTGTTCTCATAGAAGGCCTCTACTGCACCACGTTCGGGTGGTGCACTGTCCTCGGTCTCAGCGATAAAGCCGAGTTTCTGAACGAGGCGTCGCCGCACGATAGAATCTTCTTGGTCTAGTCCAAGGCGCAAGGCTTCCTGGTAGAGTATTTCTTCTCGTATCCAGTTCTCAACGAGTGCATCCAGTTCTTGTTCCGATGCGGTTAAACCAGTTTGTGTAGTCCATAAACCGCCTAACCGTTCTTGCATGGCAGCAGTAACGAGGATTTCGTTACGATCGATGGAGAATTGCTCGTCTACTACAAACAGAAGAATGCCGATTAGGGCAAACCAAAGCAGCGGCTGCTTGAGAAAAACTTTGAACACGGAAAACCTCGCCCTAGCTTATTGCGCCGGTGTCACCCAAATCGGTGAAGACCAGACTCGCTCCTGAATGATGGGCTGTAAATCGGGATTTGGTTCCACCCCTGCGCGAATTGCATCCCAAGTTGACCAGCGACATGTAGGGTTCTCAAGGCCACGCACGTAGTAGAACGCATGTTGATTCGGGTTGAAATCAGGATCTTGCCAGCCCGCGCGTAGCTCGGCGGCGCCAACGTCAGTGCTAATACTGCAATCGGTAATATCGACCACCGCGCCATTGTCAATGCAGCGGTGTGTGGCTGGATCAACGTCGCCATTGGAACACGCTACGTCGTATACCTCTTCCACAGTTTCACCGTCTTCTACCCAACCTTTGATAATCTGAATCCTATCCAAAGGAGCGCTATTAGGATCCTTAGCAACCCAAGTGAAGAAGCTCGGTGTTCTGCCGATCTCCCCTAACAGATCACCACCCATAGGTACGCCACCTGCATAGGATTTTCCCACCACATCAAGATCGTCAGCGTTGGGAAGATCGTAGCCAGCGAAGAACCGTACTTTCATGCGCGTGCCAGAGGTGCCAAACGTCTCTTTACGACGGAACGAGTCATAAATGCTGGGGCGCGTATTCTCTTCTGCCCAAACGCCGGCCAGACCAGCAGCACTCCATGTATCAAAGTAGGTGTCGGCATACAAATCACCATCCGCTCTTGGCTCGGGCAAGGGAACTGAGCCCCGCAGCACACCATCGGCATCACGCAGTCCCACTTTGCTCCAGTAGTCATACTCTTCACCAGCATATGTGGCGTTATGAGTGTCACTCGATCCAATGACACCAAATTTGTAGGGGTTGAAATTCTCCTCTTCCTGCATTTTTATACCATTTAGCAGGGCCTGTCGAACGTAGCTGCCATTGGGCTCGCTATACAAATTGGTCGCGATTCGCAGAGGCATGATTTCGAAATCTGCCCACTCATCATTTGGTGACAGTGCCGGGTGGGTGTCTGACGTGCCCTTAACTTGAGAAATTTCTACTAGAGGTTCATTGCGAATTCGTTGATTTGCATAGGCGTCATCCAGTGGCCTTCCAGAATTATCCGTTAACATGAACATCTTGCCATTCGATCCGTTCCCGTTATGGGGAATTGCGAGACTCTCGAATCCGGCTGCTCTATTGTTGTCCATCCACTGCCATAGGTCTTCGGGGTTGCTGGAATCAAGTCTGGAGAAAGGAAGTTCGGGCGCAGTATCACCCCTATAAATCACATTTCTGTGCAGGTTTCCTCTATCTGGTGAAGTAGCCGTATATTCATAGGCGATAAAGGAGGTAAAGTTACCCGGGTCATTGTGACGATTGGCCGCGGCGACGATATCATCCCACGCAGATTTCCGGATATCCGGATCATTTATCTCTTCCCCATTCTCAGAACGCATGAACCCTAAGATTTCATTGAACTTCAAGCCCCGCGAAGCCGAGCCACCGAGGGTCGACATTCCCGCCGCAATAGGGTGTTTCGATATCTCGCTATCAGGATTAGCCATTTCTCGTAGTACACCGATGTAGAACGCATGGTCCGTCACGCCGTAAAAATCCAGGGGTACTTGCAGCTTCATATCGAAGCCAGCGGGATGGACGATAGTGCTGCCTTTGGCAAATTCATAGGCATCGTCGGGCGAGGATGTGGTACCGAAGATGAAGGCATCAAAGGAGTACATGGTATGCACGTGCAGATCGCCGAAGTAAGCGTTGCGATTGGTATTATAGTCGGCTGAGGGTGCTGGCGTAGGCTCAACAACAGGAACGCTAGTTGTTGGCTCGGCTTCCACTTCAGAGGCGAGGGGGGCTGTGATCGGATCGTCTGAACAGGCACTCAGTAATGAAAAGCTAAGTAGAATAGGTAACGTTGTTATCGATAGACGCATAAGCTTTGGCCGGATTTTTTTATTATTGGAAATTTCACGTTTACGCAGCTTAATGGCATCCACGAGAGATGTCCAAGCCTTCTAATGGATGAAGGAGGCGGGTTAAGTAGAAAAGTCAGCAGAACCAAATTTGCTTCTACTTGCAGGGGAAACCAGATCAGTGGCTGTTTGAGAAAAGCTTTGCACACGGAAAACCTCGCCCTAGCTTATTGCGCCGGTGTCACCCAAATCGGTGAAGACCAGACTCGCTCTTGAAGAGTAGGGTGCAGATCAGGATTGGGTTGGACACCCGCACGAATCGCATCCCAGGTAGACCAACGGCATGTTGGGTTCTCCAGACCACGCACGTAATAGAAGGCATGTTGGTCAGGGTCAAAGTTTGGGTCTTGCCAGCTAGCTCTCAGCTGGGCCGCGCCAACACCAGCGCTGAAGCTGCAGTCGGTGATATCGACACGAGCACCATTATCAGAGCAGCGATGGCTTGCTGGATCAACATCGCCACTAGAGCAGGCTACGTCATACACCTCTTCAACAGTTTCTCCATTCTCTATCCAACCCTTGATGATCTGTACACGATCCAGAGGAGCACTGTTAGGATCTTTGGCCACCCAAGTAAAGAAGCTTGGTGAGTTGCCAGCTTCGCCAATGAGGTCGCCCCCCATCGGCACTCCGTCTGCATAGGATTTAGTTATAACATCCGGGTCGTCGGGATTAGGCAGATCATAGCCTGCAAAGAAACGCACCTTCATGCGTGTGCCAGAGGTGCCGAACGTCTCTTTCCTGCGAAAGGCATCATATATGCTACCCCGTGTATTCTCCTCTGCCCATACTCCTGCTAGCCCTGCAGCACCCCATTTATCGTAGTATGTCTGCGCATACAAATCGTCATCGGCTGTGGGTTCGGGTAGTGGAACAGATCCACGCAGTACGCCATCGGCGTCAAAAAGGCTGGACCCGCCCCAGTGATCATACTCTTCGCCGGCATGGGTCCCGTTGTGCGTGTCACTCGACCCGATGACACCAAACTTGTACGGATTAAATCCCTGGCCCGCTTGCATCTGTATACCGTTGAGCAAAGCCTGTCGAACGTAGCTGCCATTCGGGTCGCTATCTAGATAGGTTGCGATTCGGTACGGAAAGATTTCGAATTCCGCCCATTCATCAAAAGGTGACAATGCAGGGTGGGTATCGGAAGACCCTTTGATCTGAGTAATCTCTACCAAGGGCTCGTTGCGAATACGCTGATTCGCATAGGCATCGTCCAGCGGTCTACCAGAATTATCCGTCAGCATGAACATCTTGCCGTTGGACCCGTTAGAGTTATGAGGAATGGCCAGACTCTCGAAACCAGCCGCCCGATTGTCATCCATCCACTGCCAGAGATCTTCTGGATTACTCGAATCGAGTTGTGAGAATGGGAGTTCTGGCGCTTCATCTCCTTTGAAAATGACATTCCTATGCAGACGCGCCGCGTCGGGCGCGCTTGCGGTGTATTCATAGGCGATAAAGGATGTGAAGTTCCCTGGGTCGTTATGGCGATTGGCGGCGGCGACAATATCATCCCACGCAGATTTTTGGATACCCGGGTCGTTAATCTCGTGTCCATTATCGGAACGCATAAATTGATTGACCTCTCTATTCTTCTGACGCCGCTGAGTAACACCGCCAAGCGTGGACATGCCCGAAGCAATCGGGTGTTTCGAGATCTCGCTATCCGGGTTTGCCAATTGCCTTAAGACACCCAAATAGTAGGCGTGGTCAGTTACGCCGTAAAAGTCCAGAGGCACCTGCAGCTTCATGTCGAATCCAGCTGGGTGAACAATGGTGCCACCCTTGGCGAATTCGTAGGCTTCATCAGGCGAGGAGGTGGTGCCGAACATGAAGGCGTCGAATGAGTACATGGTGTGTACGTGCAAATCGCCAAAATAGGCACTTCTGTCCGCATTGAAGTCCATTGGGGGCGATAGTATCGGTTCGGCAGCGGGTATGGCTTGTATGGACAGATCTGCCACTTCGGAGTTATCTGGCGCTAGGGTTGAATCGTCGGAGCAAGCGCCGAGTAGTAATAGGCTTACCAGAAGAGGAAGCACGACTTTGAGTTTCTGCATAGGATTTTATTGTTGCCTTTGGTTCGGAAATTTCCAGATTTCGTTAGCTTAATAACATGCTAGTCAGTTGTCCAAGCCTACTAACTAAGAAAATCCGTCTTCATGACATTTTTGGGTATTCGTCGCAGACGCCCCTGTACAAGTTGATGGGCTCGGCAGAACTCCTACAAATTAAGTACCAACTTATCTGTAGCGATAAAAGCTCTCTCACCAAAAACTTTACTACATGTTTAGCAATGCAATGAAGACAAGTCCGCGACTTGACCTTGTGTGATTTTTTTTCGGTTTCTATTCTTACATTACGCGCGATGTGACGCTTTTGGAATTGGTCATGCTGAGGGATACCGCAAGAATAGTTACTGTTTGGGAAGGGGCTGCAAAGCAGAATTCCGACATCAGTTCATCTCTGGCTTTGAGCAACTATTTGAAGTGTTATAGCAATTCACGGTCGATGATTTTTTCGGCGAGTGAGGACATAAAGAACATGCAGGATTGTGTTTACACTGTTTTGACCGATGCTCAATGGGAAGTGGGTTCTAAAATGAATCAAGCCCTAACGAATCTTGCCCAAAGGATGCAAGTATCAGGTCCATACCGAAAGCAGTTCAGGCTTCCGGTTGCTGCCGAAATTACAAACTACTAGATCAATACTTCTTTGGGAATTACAACCCAGCTGATCTTTCGCTCTTCCCCTTTTTGGCCTCTTCGGTCTATCAAAAAATTTCTATTCAGGATTTAGCACTGTCCTAAAGCCAATATGACTAGTACCAAGTCCGCTATCTTGGGCCTGTCTGGCTGCTGGTCTAAATCGAAGACAATAGTTTTCCGCACATAAATAAGAGCCTCCCTTTATAACTCGAGCTACTGCATTCCCGTGATTGCTACTTACGCTTTCTTGCTGCGAAGGACCCGTTGGATTTAGAGAGTCAGTTGGGTCGTGTCCGGGGAAGTACCAGTTGGAAGTCCACTCCCAAACGTTTCCGATAAGATCATAGATGCCGTAGTCATTTGACCCAAAACAACCCACCGGCGCCAGGCCGACATGACCGTCTTCTGATGCGTGTTCCGCAGGGAATGAGCCCTGCCATGTATTGGCATGATGGTGGCCATCAGGGGCAAGCTCATTGCCATCCCAGGCATATCTGCTGTCTTTTTTGTTGCGCGCCGCCAGCTCAAACTGTGCCTCGGTTGGCAACGATCGTCCCGCCCACCTCGCATAGGCTTCGGCGTCTTCGAAGGCGATATGAATAACCGGATACTCGTCTCTGCCCGTGATATTGCTATCTGGGCCGTCTGGATGGCGCCAGTTAGTTCCCACCACCCAAGACCACCAATTGTCTGCGGGCTGTCCTGCAAGAGGAGGAACGAACAACACAGAACCGGGCTGAAGATACTCTGCGGGCACGTCGGCTGGCCAGTCGGCCGGATTAGGGCTTTGTTCGGCAACAGTGATATAGCCCGTTTCTTCAATAAATTTGGCAAATTGTGCATTAGTCACTTCGTGAGCATCCATCCAGAATCCAGTTACGGAAACTGCGTGAGCCGGGCCTTCTTCTGTATAGGTAGAGTCGTCACCCATAATAAATTTAGCACCCTCTACCCATGCCTGATTAACTTGCCCGAGTAAACAGGAGTTGGAGGAATGCGTATCAATCGCGGGCTGCGCAAGCGCAGATTGGGACAGTAAAAATAGCCCAAGGGAAAAGTAACTCGAATTTATTTTTTGCATTCTAAGTTCCTATTTCCAGCTCGCTCACCATGAGTGCTGAAGTTCAATTGCCCGAGCTGGGAGGTAGTTCTCCCTGCCAGCCAGTGGCGAGTCTCTCAGAGAGTTCAGCGAGCAGACCAGCGTGAGCCGGATCGTCTTTGAGATTATCATATTCCATCGGGTCCTGCTCGAGATCATACAGCTCCGCCAGGATGTCACCCGGACGTCCCAGCGGTGTCCATTCCGTGTAGCGATATCTAGCCGTTCTAATAGTCTGGCCGTCATGGCCTTCTTGGGTCATCAGGGGGTTATTACTTGAGCTAGATCCCGCCATGCGTCTGGAGGCAGAGAATGCCGCAGACTTCCATGGGCGATCCGGCTTATCAAGCAAAAGCACAAAACTTGAACCTTCCAGATCGTGTTCTGGATCAGGCAATGCTGCCAGCTCGATCAGGGTAGGGTAGAGATCGACCAGTTCAACGATCCTATTGGAAACTGTACCGGCACCCAGTCCATCGGGCAGTCGCACGATGAGGGGCACGCGTATCGATTCATCGAACTGAAATTGTTTGCGCCAGAGCCCGCCATGCTCATCTAATTGAAACCCGTGATCGCTGGTAAACACCACGATCGTGGAATCCGCGAGACCGAGATCCTCTAGCCCCTTGAGCATTCGGCCAACATGGTGGTCGGCCATTGTCACCATGGCATGGTAGGCAGCGATTGCCTGCTTTTTTTGAAGCTGGGAGTGCGCGGCGTCATCCTCCAGGACCAGCGTCGAGGGCGCGGGACTATCATCTGTGTCATCTGCTGGGTTTTGGGGTAGCACAATTTCATCTACAGGGTGCTGATCGAAGAACTCCACGGGTCCGACCCAGGGCTGGTGCGGCTTATGCAGGCCCGCAGCGAGGAAGAAGGGCCTGTCGCGGTTCTCTGCCATGAGCTGAATAATTCTCGTCGCCGTAGTTCCGTCAGGGGTCATTGGTGGCGCTTCGCCGGTGGCGCGCCAGGTCAGTGGCAGACTTAGCCCTCGGCCACCTCCTGCTCCAGCGAAAATATCCGCACGCGACATGCCATTTTCCGATCCTTCAGTCCAAGTGTTGTCTTTCACCTGGGAGAGATCGTCGCCAGGTAGATAGCCAGGTGTATGGAAGAGTTGTGACGGATCCCGAGACAGGGCAAATTTCGATTCATCCCAACTCACCGCATGCTCAAAGGAGTTGTGACCTACCTTACCGACCCTGCCGGTAAAATAGCCATGGTCATGGAAGTGCTCGGGCAGCATGCGTAGTTCGCCGCCAATCTTGTGGCGTGGCCAGGTCGAGGTGTCGTGCACATCAACCGTGTTGGGTCTAAGCCCGCTCAAAAGAGATGCGCGGGAGGGATTGCACAGAGGATTCTGCACGAAGGCGTTCTCGAAACGGATACCCTGGGTCGCAAGCCGATCCAGGTTTGGTGTGCTTGCTGTGCCATAGTGAGGCCTATTCCCCGAACCAATATAGGAGCCTAAGGCTGTATTCAAGTCATCTACGATGATGAATAAAACGTTAGGTGGATCTTCGTCTTGGAGTACTCGAAGTGGGGCGGCTGTCTCGAGAAGAAGCCTTGCCGATCGATCAGCGTTTTGCGCTGCGCTTGTTGCGCAGAGTCCTGCAAGCAGTAGAGCCCATACTAGTGTAGTCAGTCTTGAAACTCGATTCATAGCCAGCACTCTATCCAATCCTTAATGAATTGACTCGTGCGCAAGATTATAGCGCTTAAAACAGCGCAATGGTGGAGACTTGTCCGGGACTTGTCTGTCAGCCACTAGCCAGACTGACTTATACTAGATAGCACAGACGTGGATTCAATTGGTATTTCGACTAGGCGTTCCAGGTAAGAAGAGAAAAATTTCAACGTTTCCGCTCCTTTTTTTCCTCAACAGGATCTGCATTCAATTATTTAGAACAGAAAGAATAAACGTTAGATCAGGAAGGAAAAATGAACAAGCTCTGCAAAAAAATACTACTCACTAAAATTATTCTCTGGTTGTCAGTTGCAACTAGCTTCTCATACGCTCAAGGACGGTTTGAGGGAATCGAGCTATCCATCGTGCCAGTCGCCGGCAATGTCTATATGGTGCAACGCTCGGAAGGCAACAGTAACATTGGCGTTCAAGTTGGTCCTGATGGTGTACTTCTGGTGGACTCCATGTTCGGGGAATTATCGGACAAATTAGTGGCGGCCGTGCAAGAAGTTAGCGACGAGGAAATTCGATTTCTAATTAACACACATGTTCATCGCGACCATGTAAGCGGCAATGAAAATCTAGCCCAGATGGGCGTGCTAATCTTTGCTCATGACAACACGCGCCTGCGCTTTTTCACGGAGAGATTTCGCGGCCCCAGGGCCGGAGGCGTTTTCGGACCACAACAACCTGCAGCAGCCAGACCGCTAATAACCTTTAACGACACCATTAATAAACGGGGTCAGAGTAAATATACAGTACTGTATATTTACTCTGACCCCGTTTATTATTTCTCTGACCCCATTTATTAATCGAGAAGAAAGGAGAGCTCCGATGAAGTCTCGATTTAAATCCATCTATTTGCTGATCGCTTGGTTTTGCTCGTATGTACCGATCGGTGCAGCACAGGAAAATTCAATAGATCCAAGAACAGCAATGCCTTCTGCCTGTATTGCACCTTCCGAGCAGACCGGCGGCCTGGAATTTACTCCGGATTCGTCTTACCTGCGATTAAGCAATGCAGGTAATGAAGCCTACGCTTCAATCGATGGCGAGCGCATGAAGCGTCTCGTCGAACAACAGACTGACATTGCACAACGTTATAGACAGGCAGGTAATCAGTTCTGGGGGAGAATAATAGGCACGAGTGCTGATCACGAGACCGCAAACTGGATGATGGACCAGCTTCGCGAGGCAGACGTAGAAAACCTGCGACTTGACTCCATACCGCTGCCAACTCAATGGCTTCCTCAAAGCTGGCAGCTAACTGTTGAGCTAGATGGCAAAGCCACCCAGTTGACCTCAGCTTGGCCAGCCTATGGCTCGGTTGGTACTTCTCAGGCGGGTGCAAAACTTGAGTTGATCGATGTTGGCTTGGGCATGGCTACTGATTTCCAGGGCAGGGATGTGCGTGGAAAAGCGGTTGTTCTGCACTCCATTGCCACCAGCAGCACCGTATTCAATTCGGTGCGCAGAATTGGCGCTCTAGAAAGAGCGGAGCAACTAGGAGCGGCGGCAATATTTATAGTGCTCGAATTGCCGGGCAATTTGCAAACCGCGTTTTACGATGTAGGCACGTCTGTGCCAACTTTTTCCATTGGATCGGCCGATGGTGCAATTTTACAACGCTTGCTCAGCGATGCTGCTATGACCGAGCCAGTTGAAATTGATTTGCGCCTCGACGTTGATTATGTGGACGGTTTAAGCACCTCTAGTGTGCGCGGCGAAGTACTTGCCGCATCTCCGGATGCCGAGAAAATTATTATCGTAGCCCATCGCGATGCGTATTTTGAAGGCGCCGCCGACAATGCTTCCGGTGTAGCCACCGCTGTGGAGTTAATGCGCTACTTTGCCCAGATTCCACAAGCAGATAGAAAGCGCACAGTAGAAATAATTGGCACGCCAGGGCACCACAATATCGCGAGAACAGGCTTCACCTGGTTGTTTGAGAATCGCGAATCGATACTTGATAAAGCTGTGCTGTTAATCAATGCAGAGCATACGGCCCATGCGCTGATTGATCGCTTTGGTGATGATCTGTGCACCACCAACGCAATAGGGCCTTTTTCCTGGCAAATTAATGGCTCAAATAAATTAGCAGAACTAACACTACAGACCTTTGATGAATTTGGTATTCCACGTTGGGCCGAGGCTGGTGGGCCTGTGGGGGAAATTAGAACTATCGCTGATTTTGTTCCTTCAATTGTATTGATGCATGCTGGTGTTTTGCTGCATACCAATATTGAAACAACTGAAGCAATTCCTGCGGCTAGTCTTGCTGCTACAACAAGAGCCTATGCCAAGATAATTGAGCAGGTAAACAGCATGAGTCATTCTGAGCTAACGCAGTAACATCAGATGTAAATCAATAACTCAGATCAAGTTATGAAATGAAGGGCTTTTATTCTAATTTAGCCAATTTCCCCCAACACAATGTCTGCTAATCGAGCACGGTGCCAAGCGGCATCGCCCCACAACAATTGGCTGTGTTTCTGACGCTTGAAGTACAACTGCACGAAGCACTCCCAGGTGTACCCTATGCCACCGTGGAATTGTACTGATCGACTGCTGGCGAACGCAGCCGTTTCACTCGCTGAAGCCTTAGCCATGTGGGCATATTCCGCTGCGCGTTGTGGTTCGTGATCGATCGCGCAGGCGGCGTTATAGACAAGGGATTTTGCCTCGTCTATCTGAATCATTACATCAACTAGTGGATGTTTCACTGCTTGGAAGAAACCGATGGGGCGTTCGAATTGCGTGCGCGTGCGGGCGTACTCAGTCGTGGTTTGCAATTGCCATTCCGCAGCTCCGATCACATCGGCGGCAAGCATGGTCCAAATGGCTGGGAATGCCTGTTCTAATGCTTTGAGTCCATCCTCACAAACTTCCTCAGCTTCGACGTTGAGAAATTCGACATGGGCTTGATCCCGCGTGAGGTCAACGATCCTATCGGCGTGCACTGTAATTCCAGATGCGTCGCTTGCCACCCAATACAGTGAGTGCCCTGTGTCTTTCTTTGCGCAGACTAAAAGCCGGTCAACCTTGCGCGCGTCTTGCACGAACCAGGCTGTACCATTCAGCTTTCTATCAGTGACACGCACCTCAGTGTCTTGGGGTAGCCAAGAACCTGTTCGATTTGTCAGCGCGAGTGTGGCAGTGGCTCCCTCCGCGATTTCCTTGAGTGCTGCATTGCCGGAATCACCGCAAGCGGCAAGCACATAAGTCGCATTCAGCGTTGCCAGCAGCGGGCAAGGAAAGGCGGCTCTTCCGGCCTCTTCCACCAAGCCGGCAACAGCGACTGCTGGTAAACCTAGTCCCTGTGCTGACTCTGGAACTGCGAGCAAGGTCCAGCCTAATTCTAGAAGTTGCTGCCAGAGCTCTTTATCCCAGGGGCTCTCAGGCGGCTTGGAAGAATCAGGATTGTCAGCCACCATTTGGTGCAACTTGTCTGTAGAAAAATTGTTTTTAAAGAACTTTCGAGCGGAGTCCTTAAGCAGAGAGGCCTCTTCAGAGAAGCCATAGTCATCGGGCTGTGCCATGTTATTCCTTATTTTGTCTTTACTTCGATTTAGCTAAGCTGAGCACGCGCTCACCGAGAATATTGCGTTGCACTTCGCTAGTACCTGCAGCAATAGTATTTCCATAGGTGCTCATATAGGCCAGCGGCCATTGGCCTGCGGCTGGCGCATTCTGATCGCCTAAATACAGCGAGGCACTAGCACCTGCGACTTCAAGCGCCAGTGCAGCGGTCTGTTGTGCAATCTCGGACCTAAGTAGTTTATTCTGCAATTGCAGGCGTGCAGGATGTTCTAGTAACGCCGGTAAACGAGTCCGTCGCTGGTTCTCCTCCAGCGCGGTCTCCCGAATAAGCTGTCGCATAATGCGGTCACGCAGTAGTGGGTCTTCCACTGCAGCTTTGCCGTTGTATTGTGTGTTGCGCGCCAGATCTATCAGGTTTGCCGTGTTGGCATTGTGTGTTGCTGCGTTCTTCATTCCTCCCGAGCGCGGGGTTACCAATTCGCCTGCATCGCGTTCATGCAAGAGCGTGGTGGTGGCAACCTGCCAACCGTGACCGAGCGCACCTAGACGTAAGCCATCGTCAACCTGAAGATCTTCGAAAAGCACCTCGTTGAACCCCGTCTCACCAGTCATCTTAATGAGTGGCTTCACACTCACACCCTGATCCAATGCAGAGCTAATGGGCACAACAAAATAGGATAGGCCTCCGTGCTTTTGCGTCTTGTCTGTCCGTAATAAGATAATCATCCACGCGGCGAAGTGTGCCAAGGAAGTCCATACCTTGTGCCCGTTAATTACCCAGGCATCGCCGTCACGCTGGGCGAAGGTCTGCACGCTGGCTAGGTCTGAACCTGAGCCTGGTTCACTAAAGCCTTGGCACCAGATGTCTTCGCCAGAGAACAGACGTGGTAGTAAATGTTTCTTCATCTCTTCTTGGCCATACTGAAGTAGAGTGGGTGCTGCCATACCCAGGCCGATAATATTCGGCATATAAGGCGTTTTAGCCCTATGCATTTCCTCGTTGGCTATGCGTTGGCAATTGCTCCGCCCACCTCCGCCATAAGCTACTGGATAGTCACAACCTACCAATCCAGCGTCATAGGCTGATTGCTGCCAATCCTTAAGGTATGTCAGCTGCTCTTCAGTCATTATCTCCAGTGCAGAAATTGGTAGCCTGAATGAGGGTTCCGCAGGCGTGTTGTTGCGCAGCCAGTCGCGGCAGTGTTGGCGAAACTCGGCTTGTTCGAGGGTGTCTTTACTGGCGCTGTCAGACATAGTTAATTTCCTGCGATTGAAAAAAGTAGGGGGATTGTTACTAGGCACGCGAGGGAACGCAAGTGGATAATTCGGATTTATCAAATGCAGTTGGAGCGGACATGTTGTCTGTCAGTTAAAGATTCTGCCGACGAGGGTGATTTTCGCACCGATCTAGATTAACGAATCAGTAATTTTCCAATCGCAGTGCCATCTCCGAGCGAGCGAAAAGATGATATTCCGTAGCTGGTAGAGCACCTGGTTCGCAAATTCGCGCTCGAGCTAGGGAGAAATATCAAGGCTATCTCAAGTGGAATGCTGTGCTACCTCTCCTAGAGACCTTCGCTTGGGAACGTTGGGGAGTTGGAGGGATTCATTCAGTATGCGCTAATTAACAATTGCTAACTCTCAGCGCCCAGAATGAAGAAACGACACAACCGCCCTCTGCTCAGGGTGAATTTCCCTGTGGAGAGAGGGCTGCACTGTCGATATTTGAAAACAAGCATATAATCAATGTACTTAATCTAACTGTTTAGATAATTTTCGTTGAGAAGGGAGCGGCCAAATCCTTGGAATTCCACTTAGTGTGCTGCGCTGTAGAATGGGAAAACTAGGAATAGAGCATCCTGACAAAAAGTCTGTGGTAGAGTAAGAGTCATGCCTTGGCGCTTCACGGTCGGCCTGTTATCAAGTGAGCCATGTGCATTAGAGAACTAATTAAGAATGCTAAACAGCATATTCCCAGATAAATTCGACAATAAATTTTCAGGCTACAAGTTTAGTTTGTGGGTCTTCTATCTTTTCACTGTCGTGACATTATGGCGCAGTCAACACCATATGTTTTCTGCTGATGGTGGAGCCCAATCCATTGCAACAATCCCTCTGGACAGCTACTCAAGTGCAGCTAGCGATACCGTCGTAGCAGTTTTTTCTCTATGGGGGCTTTCGCAGTTAATTCTCGGGGTACTTTATTTATTATCCTGCTTCAGATACAAATCTATGATTCCGCTGTTCTATTTACTCGCAGCCATAGAGTATTTTGCTCGCTTCGCCTATATAGGCTTCTTCAAGCCGATCGAAACGGTAGGCACTGCCCCCGGAGCGATGATCAATGTGCCATTTACCATCGCTTTCTTGGTGTTAATGTTTTTTTCACTTAAAGTCCCCGGGAAAAAGAGCTAAGTACATAGCAATGAATTTTGGAAGGGCATGCCAACGCGGCCTGCTATTTAGGGCGTTAGTACCAAAATTGAGAACACTGCTAGAGAATGGAAAATTGAAGAAACTACTATTGATTTTGGTTTGTACACTAGCAATTCCAGCTTCCTATGGCCGCGACAGAGGTTTTGCTATTGAGTGCACGCCTTCGAACAATGGTATCAAGCAGATATTGTCGTTCTTCGAGGCTGGAATTGATAAGCGTGTTCGTTATTTGGAAGCTGGTACTCAAACAATGTGGGATAGCCACGAATGGGGAAATGGTTATGTCATTGTAAGTAGCTTTGTTCAAATGAAAGGAAATACTGAAGCTTCTCTTATTTCGTTCACGAAAATAGAGTTGGAAACAATGCTTGGAGAATTCGTAAGGATAAGTGATTCCAGCAAAGTCGTAAGAATGCAATGCCAAAGGTGGTCTCCGCAAACTCGGAATAAGTAAACTGCTCATCGAGCACTGGAAACAGAAAACGGATCATAGCAAATGAAAGCAAAGTTTTTTGGAGACCCCTTTCGCTCAAAGACCGTTCGTAAACTATACCCCAAACTATACCCCAAACTATACGAGGTTCTTAATATCAGCGGTTATGTTCCAGCGCTAACCCCAAGGGAGCATACGGCGAAGCGAAGTATCCTTAACTGAGTAGGGATGATACAGCGCGGCTAATGCATGCAAGGCGATAAATAAATCGCCAGACGCGCCAATAAGCTCATGTGTCTGTTCTGCCAGACTTGCCAATGATTTCGATATGGGCGCGAGCTTAGGCGGTTGGAAAATAGTGACTAGCTACCAGTAATATTCGGCGGTTATCTGGCCGGGAGTGCCGGGAAGATTCTTCTTGAACCCGCGCTCCTCAAGGACCTCCACCGTATCCTTCACCATGTCGGGGTTGCCGCACAGCATAATTTGAGAATTCGCGGGCAAGAGGTTTATGCCGCAGACACTTTCTAGATTGCCATCGATAATAGCGGCTGGGATTCTGCCGCGATAGGCGCCAGGTACATCTTCTCGAGTCACGAAGGCCTTAAACTGAAAGCGATACCCGTGATCGCGTTGAATATTTTCAATAAGCTCCTGATAGCGCAAGTCAGCGTTGGCGCGTACACCGTGCACTAAAATCACTTTCTCGAATCGCTCCCAGGGCTCTTGGGTCTTAAGTATAGAGAAGAAGGGTGCGATTCCCGTTCCTGTTCCGAACAGCCATAGATCCCTTGAGTCGGGTATTGCCGCTAGGGTGAAGAATCCAATTGGCTTCTTCTTCAACCAAATGGGGTCGCCGGCCTGCAGTTCTAACATGGCGTTTGAGAGGACGCCGCCCGTAGCGGTATAGAAGAAGAATTCCAGGGGATTCTGGCCTGGAGCGCTCAGAAAGGAGTAGGGGCGTTCAATGCGCTCGCCGTTAATTTCCAGTGCTAAACTGGTGAATTGGCCCGCTATGAAGGTGTCTACATCGGCGTCGATCTTCAGTGAATAGAGGTTTTCTGTCCAATGAATATTGTCGACTACGGTTCCTTGGATCCACTGGACCATTTTGGCTGCTCTAAGGTGTGGGGTAGGGGGCTGGAACTATGGTATGAACTTCTATAGTCTCCTAGCAAGCAGTAATTAGATCTCCCTTTCTCTATTAATGCGCGATCGTTTTGTGGATCGCCAATACAGAGAAGTATAGAAGACAAATAATTGGTGAAAAAAGATGGTAGCAAGCTGGTTTGAAATAGCTCTTTGGAAACGTATATTCGCGGCGCTCATATTGG
>Ga0307994_1000192_pt1 | contig 48973 bp, 48 predicted proteins | sample EllFjometagen261_FD_203171 | JGI IMG/M metagenome (GOLD analysis project Ga0307994, IMG submission 203171) | Marine microbial communities from Ellis Fjord, Antarctic Ocean - #261 | ecosystem: Environmental > Aquatic > Marine > Unclassified | place: Southern Ocean | collected 2014-11-02
GTGGTCTTCGCAGAACGTCTGCGGCATGGGTTCGAAGTCGCCATTCTGGGTTCGCCTAACGTAGGAAAGTCGACACTGCTTAACCGCTTAGCTGGGCGAGAGGCGGCAATTACCTCAGAAATCGCAGGAACGACGCGGGACGTAATCGAGGTTAAAATGGACCTTGGTGGACTGCCCGTAACGCTGTTGGATACTGCGGGCTTGCGGGAAACCAGCGATATCGTGGAAAGCATCGGCATTGAACGAGCCATTTTTCGGGCGCGCTCTGCTGATCTTCGGGTCGTGTTGCTGGAAGCCGGCAAAGAAAGCCCGATAGCCCTAGAGGATGGTGACATCGTCGTAAATGCCAAGGCCGATTTGAACAACGGTGATGGCGTTTCTAGTGTGACGGGTCACGGCGTTGATGAACTTATCGCTGAAATCACCGGTATTTTACGGCTTCGGGTCGGGACAATTGGCGTCGCAATGCGCGAACGGCACAGGATTGCGATGTTGCAGGCGATAGACTACCTAGACAGCGTTCAGGTGGCCCTTGAAAATGGTGATTTCATGGAAGACTTGGTCGCAGAAGATATTCGATCCGCTGGGCGTGCAATTGATAGCCTCCTTGGGCGGATCGATGTGGAAGACATACTGGGAGAGATCTTTTCCAGTTTTTGTATTGGGAAATAGGGATTGTTTCACGTGAAACATTTTGAAGTGGTTGTTATCGGTGGCGGACACGCCGGAACAGAGGCTGCCTTGGCAGCGTCCCGTATGGGTGCGCAAACTGCGCTTGTGACATTATCAACCGAAACAATTGGCGTTATGTCCTGCAATCCAGCGATTGGTGGGCTTGGAAAAGGGCACTTGGTCCGCGAAATCGACGCGCTTGATGGCGCAATGGGTCGCGTGGCTGATGCGGCCGGTATTCAATTTCGCCTTCTCAACCGCAAAAAGGGTCCCGCTGTCCAAGGTCCTCGCGCCCAAGCTGACCGAAAACTCTACCGGCAAGCGATGCAAAACGAAATCACCGTGGCAAGTAACCTTGATGTCGTCATCGGCGAAGCCGTTGATTTAATGATGGATGGCGACCGCGCTGTCGGGATTATTCTTGCTGATGGATCCGAAGTGCGCGCACTGACAGTCATATTGACGACCGGCACATTTTTGCGTGGCGTCATCCATATCGGTGACGTCGCGCAGCCAGGTGGTCGCATGGGTGAAAAGCCATCTGTCAAAATGGCAGAGCGGCTCGACGGGTTTGGCCTGCCACTAGGGCGGCTTAAGACCGGTACGCCGCCACGGCTGGACGGACGGACTATCGATTGGTCTATCCTTGAAATGCAGCCCGGTGATGATGACCCGACGTTATTTTCGTTCCTATCCAAAAATACGACAGCGCCGCAAATTTCATGTGGCATCACGCATACAAATCAGCAAACACATGATATCATACAAAAAAACCTAAGCCGGTCCGCAATGTACGGCGGCCACATTGAGGGGGTCGGTCCACGATATTGTCCTTCAATTGAAGACAAAGTTGTTCGATTTTCCGACAAGACGTCTCATCAAATTTTCTTAGAACCTGAAGGCGCGGACGACTATACTGTCTATCCGAACGGTATCTCGACGTCGCTCCCTATTGATGTGCAAGAAGCCTACGTCACATCAATTGTTGGGTTGGAAAACGCCAAAATCCTTCAACCCGGTTATGCAATTGAATACGACTACATTGACCCGCGCGCACTGCGATCAACGTTGGAATTGAGGGATGTGCCGGGTCTGTTTCTTGCGGGGCAAATCAACGGAACAACAGGTTACGAAGAGGCAGCAGCGCAAGGTCTCGTCGCCGGCTTAAACGCAGCGCGGCAGGCTAAATCATGCGATCCAATCTATTTTGAACGGCGTCACTCGTACATTGGCGTAATGATCGATGATCTGACGACGCGCGGGGTTTCAGAACCGTACCGTATGTTCACATCACGCGCCGAATTTCGACTGTCGCTGCGTGCCGATAACGCGGATCAGCGCCTTACGACTTGGGGACACGAACTTGGGTGCGTCGGATCAGATCGCTGGTCTTCGTTTTCGAAGAAACGAGACGGAATTGAACAGGTCCGCGCTGAACTTGGCAATCTAACGTTTTCAGCCCGCCAAATCGCTGGCTTGGGCGTTAAACTGTCAGCAGATGGACCAAAACGGACCGCGCTAGATGCCTTAAGTTTGAATGATTTCGATTTCGGTAGTATTGAATCCCTATTGGGCCATGCGGCGGCGGGTACGCCCGACATCCAACAGCAGGTGAAGAACGACGCGCTTTACGCACATTATATCGCACGTCAGGCAAAGGACATCGCTGCGTTAGAGCGCGATGAAAAGCACGTTCTCGCGTCGGATATGAGCTATGCAGACATTGTTGGCCTATCGAATGAGTTGGTTCAAAAACTGCAGCGCGTCCAGCCAAAAGACGTCGCGCAAGCTGGGCGTATTGACGGAATGACGCCAGCAGGATTGATGCTTATCGTGGCATGGCTAAAGCGGGAAAAATTAGCGAAAACAGGAAGTTAGATCTTGAAAACCCTCACCGGAATAGATGTTTCACGTGAAACAATTGATCGTTTATGCAAGTTCGAAGAAATTGTTCTAAAGTGGAACCCAAAGATAAACTTGATCGCCAAAAGCACCATTGGTGATGTCTGGGATCGGCATATCAAAGATTCCGCGCAGCTATTTCAGTACGCGCCTGTGAATGTTTCCAGGTGGCTGGATATTGGCAGTGGTGGGGGCTTTCCAGGTATCGTTATGGCGGCAATGTCTGCGGGTCTTGGTTACAATACCGAATTTACATTTGTCGAAAGCGACCAGCGTAAATCGACCTTCTTAAGGGCCGCCGCCCGAGAATTAGAGCTAAAAGTAATTGTGCTTGCCGAGCGGGTCGAGGAAACTGAAGCGCAAAATGCTGACGTAATTACTGCCCGCGCGCTAAAGTCAGTATCAGAGCTAATGCCAATGTTAGACAGGCATCTTGCTGCCGATGGTATCGCAATTCTGCCCAAAGGGCGTACATTTGCTGATGAAATACCGGCCGCGCGCAAGAATTGGCGCTTTGATATGGCGGAACATGCCAGTATCACTGATGCAAATGCTCGTATCCTAATTGTGAAAGATATTGCCAGTGATTGATCATAGCCGGGCACCGGGCCCAAAAATTATCGCTATCGCGAACCAAAAGGGCGGTGTTGGTAAGACGACGACAACAATAAACCTAGGGGCGGCTCTTGCAGAAGTCGGAAAGCGGATACTTCTGATCGATCTTGATCCGCAAGGCAATGCGTCAACAGGTCTTGGTATCGGTTATGATAATCGCGATGTAACAACATACGACCTTATTTCTGGCGATGCGGTGCCCTCTGCGGCAATTCAAAAAACAAACGTCGCCAATCTCTGGATTGTTCCGGCGACTACCGACCTTAGTTCGGCTGATATTGAACTTATAGCCAACGAAAAGCGCAGTTTTCTCCTTCGTGACGCCCTGCGCCAGACAGGAATGGACGCGTTCGCATTCGATTATGTCCTGATCGACTGCCCGCCCTCGCTCAATATCCTAACAGTGAACGCGATGGTCGCGGCGGATGGCGTCGTTGTGCCTCTACAAAGTGAATTCTTCGCGCTCGAGGGACTATCTCAACTTATGCTTACGATCCGCGAAATTCGAGAGACAGCAAACGCCAAACTGCGCATCGAAGGTGTCGTCTTGACGATGTATGACAAGCGAAACAACCTTTCTCAGCAAGTCGAAGCAGACGCGCGCGACAACCTGGGTGATTTGGTGTTTAAAACGATGATCCCGCGCAACATCCGTCTAAGCGAAGCCCCGTCATTTGCCGCGCCGGTTTTGACCTACGATTCGCAATCCAAGGGAAGTACGGCCTATCGCGCACTGGCCCAAGAACTCATCCTGAACGATGGCAAACGCAAGAATAAGGTGGCCTAAATGACTGAAAAGAAAACAAAAAAACGCGGTCTCGGCCGTGGTTTGTCGGCTCTTATGTCCGATGTCACGCAAGAAATCTCGCCTCAGGTCGACCAAGTACCGCGTCGCGCTGATTTCTTTGTTCCCGTCGAGCAGGTTCAGCCAAACCCAGATCAGCCACGCCGGGCATTTGACGACGCAGCCTTACAAGAACTCGCTACATCTATCGCGGAAAAAGGCGTCATTCAGCCGCTTATTGTCCGTGAACATCCAACCCGTACTGGGATTTACGAAATTGTCGCCGGCGAACGTCGCTGGCGCGCGTCCCAGATCGCGCAACTTCACGATATTCCGGTTATCGTGCGGCAATATACCGATACGGAAGTCCTCGAAGTCGCGATTATCGAGAATATTCAACGTGCTGACCTCAATCCAATTGATGAAGGCGCAGGTTATCGCCAGCTCATGCAAAAATTTGGACACACCCAAGAACAGTTGTCCTCGGTGTTGGGCAAAAGCCGCAGCCATATTGCAAACGTCATTCGGCTGCTAAGCCTTCCAGATGGCGTGCGGGCGTATCTTGTGGATGGTAAGCTGACCGCTGGACATGCGCGCACGCTTATTGGCCACCACGATGCACAGCGTTTGGCTGACCATATCGTTAAGACTGGCATGTCGGTTAGAGATGCCGAAAAGCTTGCAAAACAGGGTCTGACAAAGGCAAAAACAACCAAAACGATCAACTCCGCGACCGGTAAGGATGCTGATACCGTACAAATCGAAGGTGAACTTTCTGCCGCCTTGGGTATGAAGGTATCGATCGATCATGCATCTGGTACTGAAGGCGGGCGGCTAAGCGTAAGCTACCGCAATCTTGATCAACTCGATGATCTGCTTCGCGCGCTGTCGGGCGGCTAAGACGAACCCGTCAATAGTTGCCGCAATATTGCATTCAAAACGGGGCGTCCTGCCTGTGTGGTGCAAAGCTGGTCTTGGTCGAGTGATAGCATACCCATTTCAACTAAGTCTTTGATATTTTTATCAAAAACACCGCGCCCGCCAGCAATACGCCCCAGATTCACGCCTTCGGTCAAACGTAGTCCCATCAGCAGAAACTCAATTGACTGATCCTCTTGGGACAGCGCAGTTTGGCTTTGTTCGCCCGACCCAGTCTTTCGGACGCAATCTAACCATTTTCCAGGCGCCAACGGTGTTTCCGTCGCAAACCGTTGTCCGTTTAGCGTGACTCTGCCATGCGCCCCCGGACCAATTCCAACATAGTCTCCATAGGTCCAGTAGATTCGATTATGAGTGCTTTGCGCGCCAATTTTCGCATGGTTAGACACTTCATAAGCCGGAAAACCAGACTCTCCACATATGTCTTGAGTCGCCTCATACATATCGGCGGCACGGTCATCGTCCGGCAAGCCAGCGAGTTTTCCAGCCGCATAACGATCCCCAAACGCAGTCCCAGATTCGATTGTCAGCTGGTATAGCGACACATGATCAATCGCCATCGACAACGCGGTCCGCAGTTCTGCTTGCCAGTCAGTCAAAGTCTGATTTTGCCGCGCATAAATGAGATCAAAGCTGACACGATCAAATTCCCGCCGCGCCACATCAAACGCCGCCATCGCGTCTTTGGCTGAATGCAACCGACCAAGCGCCTTAAGGTCGACATCGTTCAGCGCCTGAATGCCCATGGAAACGCGGTTCACACCGACTTGACGGTAACCCGCGAACCGCCCTGCTTCTACCGATGTCGGATTGGCTTCTAGCGTGATTTCAATGTCGTTGGCGATGGTCCACGTGTCCCGCACTTTGCGCAAGATCACGTCAACAACTTCAGGGTCCATCAGGCTTGGTGTGCCGCCACCAAAAAACACAGACCGCAAAAGCCGCCCTTGGGTTTCGGCCCCTACCCGGTCAATCTCGGAAACATAGGCCTTTGCCCACGCCATCTGGTCGATGTGCGCAACAACATGACTGTTAAAATCGCAATACGGGCATTTCGCCTGACAAAACGGCCAGTGAATATACAGGCCAAAGCCAGCGTTTTCCCAATCGTCAGGCAAAACAACCAGCCACAAGCTTTGCGAACGCATCTGCGCGGTGGCTGATTTTGTTCTTTTCCCAGCGATCTATTTCGCCAAAGGTCACATCGTATCCTTCGGGCTGGAAAATCGGATCATAACCATGCCCCTGATCGCCGCGCATTGGCCAAACGATCTGCCCAGCCATAACGCCCGCAAACACTTCATCGTGTCCATCAGGCCAAGCCAGCACAAGGGTTGAACAAAACCGCGCTGTCCTTGGCTCAGGCGCACTCGCGGCTTCCAGTTCGTTCCAGCTGCGCGTCATTGCCATCACAAAATCACGCCCATTTGGCGTCTCAGCCCAATCAGCCGTATAAACACCCGGCGCACCGCCAAGGCCATCAATCTCGATTCCGCTATCGTCTGCCAGCGCAGGTAAACCAGTCGCCCTTGCAGCAGCATGTGCTTTGATTCGCGCGTTCCCGACAAACGTGGTCTCGGTCTCTTCGGGTTCAGGCAGCCCATGATCCGCGTTGGATGACAATTCCACACCATACGGCTTTAAAAGATCAGCGATCTCGACCAGCTTTCCGGTGTTATGCGTCGCCACTACCAATCGCGGATCAGTAAATTTGCGCATTTAGGAAACCGCTTCTAGCTGCTTGATGATCAGCTCAGAAACGCCCTTTTCCGCGAGATCAAGCAGACCATTCATCTGCGCACGCGTATAAACTGACCCCTCAGCAGACATTTGAACTTCGATCAATTTGCCAGCAGTCATGACAAAGTTACCGTCAACGCCAGCTTCAGAATCCTCTGGATAATCCAGATCCAAAACCTCCTGGCCCGCGTAAATCCCGCAGGAAATCGCAGCAACCGGATCAACCAGTGGATCGGACATAATAAGCCCTGCTTTCATCAATTGGTTCACCGCCAATTTCAACGCGACCCAACCACCAGTGATAGACGCACAGCGCGTACCGCCATCAGCCTGAATAACATCGCAATCCACAACGATCTGACGTTCGCCAAGTGCAACGCGATCAACACCAGCCCGCAAGGACCGCCCGATCAAGCGTTGAATTTCCTGCGTGCGACCAGATTGACCATTCTTGGCCTCACGGCGCATCCGCGTGTTCGTTGCACGTGGCAACATCCCGTATTCCGCAGTTACCCAACCAAGGCCGGAACCCTTCAAAAACGATGGCACGCGGCTTTCGATCGACGCAGTACAAAGCACATGAGTATTTCCGCACTTAATTAAGCAGGACCCTTCTGCATGCATGGTCACGCCAGTCTCAATTGTAATTTCACGCATTTCGTTGGTCTGACGGCCTGATGGGCGCATGGGAAGTCTCCTGAATATGGGTTGCTAAACGTCGATACGCTGCCCATCTATATAATCCAAGCCCGATTGACTATGCATCCCGTCATGTCTTCGCTAAACAGGTTCCCATGTCCGATACAACGCCACCCTTTGCCGATATGAACGACCGCTCGCGCGAAGTATTTCGCCGCGTTGTCGAAGGCTATCTTGAAACCGGTGATCCGGTGGGGTCACGCACCCTCACCCGCGCGCTTTCTGAACAGGTTAGCGCGGCGACAGTCCGCAACGTGATGCAAGATCTCGAACATCTCGGCCTGCTCGACAGTCCGCACACCAGCGCGGGGCGTATGCCAACGCAGCTTGGCTTGCGCATGTTTGTCGACGGCATCTTGGAAATGGACGATGTCACGGGCGACGACCGCCGCAAGATTGAACAAACCGTTGGCAATACCGACCAAGATGTTGCGGGCCTGCTCGACAATGTCGGCACCGCGCTGTCGTCAATGACACAAGGTGCCAGTCTCGTTCTTACCCCAAAACACGAAGCCCCGATTAAACACATCGATTTTGTATCCCTGTCGCGCGACCGTGCCCTTGTTGTGCTGGTTTTCGCCGATGGACGGGTTGAAAACCGCCTGTTCAACCCGCCCCCCGGCCAAACGCCATCATCCATGCGAGAGGCCGCCAATTTCCTGAATGCCATCGCCGAAGGACACACCTTATCCGATCTTGGCGCAGTGATTGAACGTGAGATCGGCGCGCGCCGCCAACAGATCGACACGCTTGCCGCTGAACTCGTCCAAAGCGGTTTTGCCACGTGGGAAAATGAAGGGCAGGCCACCGAACGCCTGATCGTGCGTGGCCGCGGAAACCTGTTGTCAGACCATGAATCCGAGGCCGACCTTGACCGCATCCGCACCCTGTTTGATGACCTCGAACGCAAGCGCGACATCGCCAATTTCCTTGATCTGGCCGAGGGTGGCGACGGTGTGCGCATTTTTATTGGGTCTGAGAACAAATTATTCTCACTTTCGGGTTCATCTTTGGTCGTTTCCCCTTATATGAACGCCGACCAACAGATTATTGGCGCGGTGGGTGTTATTGGCCCGACGCGTCTGAATTACGGGCGCATTGTGCCCATCGTGAATTACACCGCACAGCTGGTGGGTAAAATGATTGCCGACCGCTCATGACACAGGACGAAACTATGACTGACGACAACGTCGAACCACTAAGCCTTGATGATCTCGCCGCTGAAGGTGACATGCAGGATGATCTGATCGGTAAACTTGCCGACGCAGAGGCAGAGCGCGACGATTTCCGTGACCGTTTCATGCGCGCGCTCGCCGACACCGAAAACATGCGCAAGCGTTCAGACCGTGATCGTCGCGAAGGTGAAAACTATGGCGGCTCTAAACTCGCCCGCGATATGCTGCCGGTTTACGACAACATGCGCCGCGCGTTGTTGTCCGTTGGCGAGACTGAAAAAGAAGGCAACAAAGTTCTTCTTGAAGGTATCGAGCTGACAATGCGCGAATTGATCTCGGTATTTAAAAAGCACGGTATCGACCCAATTGTCCCCGAAGTTGGCGACCGTTTTGATCCCAAGCTGCACCAAGCTATGTTCGAAGCACCCCTGCCCGGCACGCGCGCTGGCGACATCATTCAAGTCGCCGCCGAAGGTTTCATGATCCACGACCGCCTGCTGCGCGCAGCACAGGTCGGCGTATCATCCACGCCAGCTAGCTAAAATGTAGGGCCGTACTCTCTGGCCCCTCTTTGCATCTGCGCTGTGGCTGGCGTCCATCACGCTCGCCACGGCCCAAACCTACCCGATTAACCATGATACATACGTCAATGATTACGCCGATTTATTGACCAACTTCCAAGAATCGGTATTGCGTAAAACGCTGATCGACCTGCGCAAAAACCGTGATATAGAAATGACCGTTTTGACGATTGAATGGCGTAGCGACTATGAACAAACAGTCTCCAATGAAACCTTTGCAACCGCACTGTTCAATCATTGGGGAATTGGCGACGCGACCCGCAACGACGGCGTTCTTTTTCTTGTTTCCCGTTTTGATCGCGACATGAGTATCGAAGTAGGGAGCGGTTATGGTGCAACCCATGACGAAGGCCTCAAAAAAATCATCGACAAGGTAATCATCCCCAAGTTCCGGCTCGATACATACGGTTCCGGCATTCAAATCGGCGTTAATCATACAATCCGTGAAATTGCTGGTGTTTGGCCGGATCAATATGACGCGAATATCGTCACACGGTGGTGGACCGATTTAAAGGTTTGGCTTGGTGTGTTCATCATCGCACCGCTTGGCTTGATTGGCGTTGCAATTTGGCGCGCTTATGTTGCGGCCCGACGTCGTGCACCACGTCGCTGCCCTATTGATGGATCATGGATGCCGCGTGTATTGGATGAGTTTGAACACAAGCATTTGACGGACGTGCAACAAAAAGAAGAACAACTCGCGTCAAAGGAATATGACGTCTGGATTTGCCGCGACTGTGACCACGTCACGATCAAAGGGTCGCCGCGCTGGTTCAGCGGTCAAAAGCTCTGTAAAATATGTAACTATGCCACGCTCGAAAGCACGGGCAGTCAGGTTATTTAACACCCAACGATAACCACCACGGGCACCAAACGCACAGATTTTCGCTGCAATCACTGCAATGCGAACTACCCCGTTTTCACAATGCTTGCAGCAACGGGATCAGCGTCTGGTGGACGGTCATCCGGTGGCGGGTCTTTCGGAGGTGGAGGCGGGTCTTCAAGTGGCGGTGGCGCATCCGGCAGCTGGCAACGCTAGTCGCCCAACAAATCGCGCAGCGTATAAACCAACGCCAGCGCGTCTTTGGGCGTTAACTCATCTGGCATCACGTCGCGCAGTGCGTCTTCAACCTTGGATGGGGTAGCAGGCCTAATTATCGGCGTTGGCGTCATCGAAAACAGCGGTAGATCGTCAATAATGGCCTTTTGCCGCCCTTCCCGCTCTCCCTTTTCCAATGCTTCAAGCACCACAGCGGCGCGGTCCACTACGACCTGCGGCAAGCCCGCCAACCTTGCGACCTGCACGCCGTAACTACGGTCCGCTGTGCCCTTTTTGACTTCATGCAAAAACACGATGTCGTCGTCCCATTCTTTGACTGTCACTGTGGCGTTATCAACGCCGTCCAGTTTCGCCGAAAGTTGTGACATCTCGTGGTAATGCGTGGCAAACAGCGCACGGCAACGGTTCACGTCGTGCAAATGCTCCAACGTCGCCCAAGCAATCGATAAACCATCATAGGTCGCGGTCCCGCGTCCAATTTCATCCAAAATGACCAACGCCCGATCATCCGCTTGGTTCAAAATCGCGGCGGTCTCGACCATTTCAACCATGAACGTGGAACGCCCTTTGGCTAGATCATCCGACGCGCCAACACGGCTGAATATTTGACTAATAATCCCGATATGCGCGGATTTCGCAGGTACATAGCTGCCCATCTGCGCCATGATTCCGATTAGCGCGTTTTGACGTAAAAACGTCGATTTACCCGCCATGTTTGGACCGGTCAGCAGCCAAATCGGCGTCTCGCTTAATCCGCAATCATTGGCAATAAACGGCGTGCCGGATTTTTGCAGCGCCAGTTCCACAACCGGATGCCGCCCGCCAGAAATATCAAACGCGCGACTGTCGTCGATGGTCGGTTTGCACCAGTTTTCGATGCTTGCCAAATGCGCCAGCGCAGTCGCCGTATCAAACTCCGCCAATCCCAGCGCAAGAGCACCCAGTGGCCCCGCTTGTGCGACAATCGCCTTTGTTAGTGTCTGATACAGCCGCTTTTCAATTTCAAGCGCCCGCCCACCAGCATTCAAAATCCGAGTCTCAATCTCGGACAATTCGACCGTGGTAAACCGGACTTGGTTCGCTGTGGTTTGCCGGTGAATGAACGTCTCGTTTAATGGCGCGGCCAACATCTTTTCCGCATGCGTCGCCGTCGTTTCAATGAAATACCCAAGCACATTGTTATGCTTAATTTTTAGCGCCGAAATTCCGCTTAGCTCAATGAACTCGGTCTGCATCGCAGCGATCACAGATCTGCCCTCGTCACGCAGTTTACGCGCCTCATCAAGCTCGGCGTCATACGATGGCGCTATAAACCCACCATCGCGCGCCAACAACGGTGGCTCGGCCACAAGCGCGGCATCCAACAGCGCCAACAATTCATCATGACCCGAAAACGCAACACTCGCCGCCGTCAAAGCATCTGGCATGTCTTCGCTAAGCGTCCCGCGTAATAAACGCGCCTGCGCAATCGCATTCCTGATCGCCGTCATATCGCGCGGACCGCCGCGTTCCAACGCAAGCCGTGATAACGCGCGGTCTAAATCGTGGACACCACGCAATGTATCACGCAGATCCTCGGCCAGTCGCGTATTCCCAACAAAATACGCGACACTACTTTGCCGCTCAGCAATCACCGACAATGTACAAGACGGGCTCGAAAGCCGTCGTTCCAACAATCGCGCTCCACCGGCGGTCACTGTCCGGTCAATCGTCGCCAAAAGCGACCCTGCCCTGCCGCCGCTTGTTCCGTGAGTTAACTCAAGCGATCGGCGTGTCGCAGTGTCAATCTGCATAGCACTCGCTTGGCCTTCAATCACCGGCGGACGAACAAGCGGCAATTTCCCCTTTTGGGTAATCTCTAGGTATTCAGCAACGGCCGACATCGCCGAAACCTGCGCACGACCAAAGCTCCCGAATGCATCCAACGACCCAACATTAAACAACGACAACAGCCGTTTTTCACCCGATGTGCTATCAAACGCGGCCCCACCCAACGTGGTCAATGCAGCGCCAGAATCAGACACTATTTCGGCGTAATCGCCCTCAGTTCCATCTAAAACGATAACTTCACGCGGGGTCAGTCGGGCCAGTTCAGGCCCAAGCGTCACACGCGGACAACTCATCACGTAAAACGCACCAGTCGATATGTCGATCCACGCAATTGCGCCCTCACCGCGAACATCTGCATAGGCGGCCAAGAAATTATGACGGCGCGCATCCAGCAACGAATCCTCGGTCAATGTGCCCGGTGTGACCAGCCGAACAACATCGCGGCGCACAATGGATTTATAGCCGCGCTTTTTCGCCTCTGCGGGGCTTTCCATCTGTTCGCACACTGCAACACGAAACCCCTTGCGGATCAGCGTCAGAAAATACCCCTCGGCGGCATGATGCGGCACACCGCACATCGGAATATCAACGCCGTCATGCTTACCGCGTTTTGTAAGCGCAATATCCAACGCAGCAGACGCAGCCACAGCATCATCGAAAAACATCTCATAGAAATCGCCCATCCGGTAAAACAGCAAGGCGTCGGGATATCCGGCTTTTAACTCAAGATACTGGGCCATCATGGGCGTGATTGTGGATGCGGCAGCAGACATTGAGTTCCCCGAAGTGATTGGACGGACAGTATCTGGGCAATGTTAGCGACGAAAGTAGAAAAGTCGGGCGTTGCGGGTGCCCCCATATTCACCATAGATTGCACCGACCAGATTAAAGGACGGCACGATGGCCAAGCAGAAACTGACCCGCGAAGATGCACTTGCATTCCACCTGCAACCCACTCCTGGAAAATGGGAGATCAACGCAACCGTCCCGATGACGACGCAGCGCGACTTGTCGCTCGCCTATTCCCCCGGTGTGGCTGTGCCTTGCGAAGATATTGCGGCCAATCCAGCGCTTGCCTACGATTACACCAACAAAGGTAACCTTGTTGCTGTGATCTCGAATGGCACCGCGGTTCTTGGTCTTGGCAATCTTGGCGCGCTTGCATCCAAGCCGGTTATGGAAGGCAAGTCAGTCCTGTTCAAACGGTTTGCCGATGTGAACTCGATTGATATCGAGCTGGACACAGAAGACTCCGACGCGTTCTGCAATGCGGTCCGTCTAATGGGTCCGACATTTGGTGGCATCAACCTTGAAGACATCAAAGCGCCCGAATGCTTTATCATCGAGCAGCGTTTAAAAGAGGAAATGGATATCCCCGTTTTCCACGACGATCAGCACGGGACAGCCGTGATCTGTGCAGCGGGTCTTTTGAATGCGCTGCAAATTTCTGGCAAGAAAATCGAAGACGTGAAAATCGTGCTCAACGGGGCAGGCGCTGCGGGTATCGCGTGCCTTGAATTGCTCAAGGCGATGGGTGCAAAGCATAACAACTGCATCATGTGCGACACCAAAGGCGTGATCTACCAAGGCCGAACCGAAGGCATGAACCAGTGGAAATCTGCGCATGCCGCCAACACAGAACACCGTGATCTGTCCCAAGCAATGGCTGGCTGTGACGTCTTTCTTGGTGTGTCAGCCAAGGGCGCTGTGACCCAAGACATGGTGATCAGCATGGCGCCAAACGCGGTCATTTTCGCAATGGCAAACCCCGACCCCGAGATCACACCAGAAGAAGTGCACGCAGTGCGCGAAGACGTGATTGTAGCGACGGGTCGGTCCGATTATCCGAACCAAGTAAACAACGTGCTGGGCTTCCCGTATCTGTTCCGTGGCGCGCTTGATATTCATGCCCGCGCAATCAATGACGAAATGAAGATCGCCTGCGCACGTGCGCTCGCTGATTTGGCCCGCGAAGATGTCCCAGACGAGGTCGCGATGGCCTACGGTAAAAAGCTCAAGTTTGGGCGTGATTATATCATCCCGACCCCGTTTGATCCGCGCTTGATCCACGTCATTCCCACGGCTGTGGCCCGTGCAGGCATGGACACCGGCGTTGCCCGTCGCCCCATCGTCGACATGGAAGGCTATGAAAATACGCTTAAGGCACGCATGGATCCGACCGCCAACATCCTGCGCGGCCTCAATAACCGTGCCCGCGCTGCGCAATCGCGCGTGGTTTTTGCCGAAGGTGACGATCTGCGCGTATTGCGCGCCGCTGTGCAATTTCAACGATCCGGCCTTGGTCAGGCACTGGTCGTCGGTCGCGATGAAGACGTAAAAGCCAAGTTAGACGCCGAAGGTCTGGGTGATGCGTTTGACGAGCTTGAAATCGTCAACGCCGCTAAGACCGAACATCTGGAAACCTACAAATCGTTCCTCTACGACCGCTTGAACCGCAAAGGGTTTGATAGCCAAGACATTCACCGCATGGCCGCCCGCGACCGCCACGTATTCGCGGCACTGATGTTGGCCCATGGACACGCGGACGGCATGGTCACTGGCGCGACGCGCAAATCCGCACATGTGCTGGAACTGATCAACCACGTGTTTGACGCCGGACCCCATGACGGCGCCGTTGGCGTAACAGCGATTTTGCACAAAGGACGGATCGTTCTAATCACCGATACGCTTGTGCATGAATGGCCCGATGAAACCGATTTGGCTGACATCGCAGAACGAGGCGCGTCTGTTGCCCGCGAGCTTGGCCTAGAGCCGCGCGTGGCATTTGTATCGTTCTCAACCTTTGGCTACCCCGTGTCTGAACGCGCCGAAAAGATGCACATCGCACCCGCCGTTCTTGATGCGCGCGGCGTTGATTTCGAATACGAAGGCGAGATGACAGTCGATGTGGCGCTGAACCCTGCCGCCATGGAAAACTACCCGTTTTCCCGCCTAACTGGCCCTGCAAATGTTCTTGTCGTACCGGCGCGCCACTCCGCTTCGATCAGCGTAAAACTGATGCAAGAAATGGCAGGCGCGACCATCATTGGCCCGATCCTGTCTGGGGTTGGAAAGCCGGTGCAAATTTGCGCGACTGGATCGACGACAAATGACATCATGAACATGGCCGTGATCGCGGCCTGCAAGGTGGGCTAAATGGCAGTTTGGAATCTTGGATCGATTAATATCGACGTCGTCTACAGCGTCCCACACATTCCAGCACCCGGCGAAACGCTCGCCGCTACAGGGCGCGCCACGTATCTTGGCGGCAAAGGCGCGAACATGTCCGTCGCCATCGCGCGGTCAGGTAGCCGCGTGAACCACATCGGGGCAATCGGACAAGACGGTATTTGGACGACTGAACGCTTAATCGAATACGGGGTCGACACGCAGCATATTTCCATCGTTGATGGACCCACATCCCAAGCGATAATTGCCGTCGATACCAATGGCGAAAACGCGATCATCCTCGCTCCTGGCGCAAGCGTTGATATTCCACAAACGACCCTGCAAACCGCACTGTCTGAGGCACAAACCGGCGACTGGTTTATCACGCAAAACGAAACCAATCTGCAACGGACTGGCGTGACCCTAGCCAAGAAAATGGGGCTCAAAGTCGGCTATGCCGCCGCGCCATTTGACGCAGCACGGGTCGCTGCGGTTCTCGAACATCTCGACTTTCTTATCCTGAATGAAATCGAAGCACAGCAACTGACCGACGCCACCGGAAAAACGCCTGACGCACTGGGCGTGGCGGATGTGATTGTGACGCTCGGCGGGGATGGGGCCGACTGGTACGGAGCCGGCGGTAAGCAACATTTCGACGCATTGCCCGTCACGCCGATCGACACAACTGGGGCAGGCGACACCTTCACCGGTTATGTTTTGGGCGGTCTTGATCAGGGCATGCCAATGGCCCAAGCCATCGCATTGGCGACCAAGGCGGGTGCATTAATGGTTACCCGCCAAGGCACTGCCGATGTAATTCCCGACCTGTCAGAGGTGCGCGACTTTAGTGGTTAGCAAACGGGGCTGCATTCCCCCAAAGCTGTGAAATACGCTGATCACGACCACAGGCATCGCGGTAAAACTTATACGCTTCGGCCTCAGATTTCGGACCGCGACGGGTCAGCACAATGTTGCTGCCTTTGTAATAATCCTGATGATATTCTTCTGCCTCGTAAAAACGGGCCGCAGTCAAAACTGGGGTGACAATGCGTTGACCCAACGCTGACTGGGCAGCAGCAACCGCTTGATTGGCGGCGGCTTGCTCTGATCCATTGGCAACAAAAATAGCGGTGCGATACACATCGCCACGATCACAGAACTGACCGCCAGCGTCCGTTGGATCAATTGAGCGAAAGAACATGTGCAGCAACTGATCATAGCTCACCTGATCCGCGTCATATGTGATCTCGACCGCCTCATAATGGCCGGTCCCTTTCAGCGTTTTATACGTCGGGTTGCGCGATGTGCCGCCAGTATATCCAGACACCACCTCAATCACGCCCGTCACACTTTCAAAGTCACTTTCGACACACCAAAAACATCCGCCCGCAACGACGGCAGTTTGAATATCACGGGCCTCGGCAGCGGTGCCTTGCATAAATGTGCCCAGACCAATGGTCAGCGCAAGAAGGGCCGTTTTGGCGGATTGGATCGGGTGGGTCATGGGTCTCTCCTAAATGTAGATCTGACCTGACCCTGAATGGAAGTGCGACGCAATTCACGGCACGGTGATATCACGGGCTCTTTACTGCTTGGAACATTTGATAACTGGGCCTAGCGTGGCAAAAAGGGGACCACCATGACCGATCACGTGACAACACACCAAGCCCACGACGACATCCGCAATCAATCGATCCTTATCTATGTGGACGGTAAAATTGTGCCCCGCGATCAGGCCGTGGTTAGCGTCTATGACAGCGGGTTCATGTTGGGTGATGGCGTGTGGGAAGGGCTGCGGCTGTATAACGGCAAATGGGCGTTTCTAGATGAACATATGGACCGTCTTTTCGAGGCCGCCAAAGCGATTGATCTTGATATCGGGATGGATCGGAAAGGCGTCATTTTCGCCTTGTTAGACACTCAAAATTCCAACGGAATGATCGACAACGCGCATGCGCGCATGATGATCACGCGGGGCGTTAAGGTGTTGCCGTTTCAACATCCGTCGCTGTCGCAGTCCGGCCCAACTTTCGTGATTATCATGGAACATTCGCAACCCAAAATACCGCGTCCGATTACGCTTGCCACCGTGCCACATTTGCGCGGCCTGCCAATGACCCAAGACCCCAAATTAAACAGTCATTCTAAACTCAACTGCATCCTTGCATGCATCGCAGCGCAAAAGGCGGGCGCAGACGAAGCGCTGATGCTGGACCTGCATGGTTTTGTGAACACAACGAACGCCTGTAACTTTTTCATCGTGCGCAAAGGTGCCGTTTGGACCAGCACGGGTGACTACTGCATGAATGGAATCACCCGTCAAAAGGTTATCGACCTGTGTCGCGCCAATGACATTCCGGTATTCGAACGCAACTTTAGCCTCGTGGATACCTACGGCGCCGACGAGGCATTTCTAACGGGCACCTTTGGCGCGCAAACGCCCGTCAGCTCTATTGACGGGCGGATCATCGGCGCGGGCGAATTGGGCCCAATGACCACCCGCATCCGCGCGCTTTACAAAGACCTGATCACAGCCGAGGTCGGGGCTTAGACGACATATACGATTCTTATGCAAAACTTATGGATTATTTATCATGAAAATCGCCATGTGGTCCGGTCCGCGTAACCTCTCAACTGCGATGATGTACGCCTTTGGAAACCGTGCTGATTTCGCGATTTGGGACGAGCCGTTCTATGCGCCCTACCTAAAACTGACGGGTGAAAGCCACCCGATGGCCGCCGAGATTATCGCGACGCACGAGGCTGATCCTTTGCGGGTTGCAATGCGTTGTTCAGGCGCAATCCCCGCGCAAAAACCGCATTTCTACATGAAACATATGCCGCATCACATGATCGATGGCGTCCCACTTAATTGGGCAAAAGACTGCGTCAACATCCACCTGATCCGCCACCCCGCGCGCGTAATCGCCAGCTATGGAGAAAAGCGTGACAGCATCACCGGCTACGACATCGGTTATACCGCGCAGGCAGCGCTTTTTGACAAAATTGGCGGCCTCGTCATCGACAGCTCCGACATCCGCCAAGACCCTGAAAACATGTTGAAAAAACTGTGCACTGCGATCGATTTGCCGTTTGATCCAGCAATGTTATCGTGGCCCGCAGGTCCGCGCAAAGACGATGGAATTTGGGCGTCGCATTGGTACAACGCCGTGCATAAATCGACGCGATTTGCGGGCGCCGAAGGTCCGTTGCCAACCCTGACGGGCGACAATCAAACCTTGCTGGAAGACGCACTGCCAATTTACGAAAAACTGGCAGCGCACAGGATTTAGGATTTCAGACGACGGTCGCGCGCAGCCAACAACTTCAACCGCAACGCATTCAACTGAATGAACCCCTGTGCATCCGTTTGATCGTAAGCACCGGCATCATCTTCAAACGTCACGTGGGCTTCGGAATAAAGGCTATGATCCGACCAGCGTGCAACAGTCGTAGCGGACCCTTTGTAAAGTTTGATCTTCACAGTACCCGTCACATGTTCTTGTGATTTGTCGATCAAAGCCTGCATCATTTCGCGTTCCGGCGAGAACCAAAAGCCGTTATAAATCAACTCTGCGTAACGCGGCATGATGCTGTCTTTAAGATGCCCAGCGCCGCTGTCCATTGTGATTTGTTCGATGCCGCGGTGGGCTTCTAGTAGGACAGTTCCGCCTGGTGTTTCATAAACGCCGCGAGACTTCATGCCGACAAAACGGTTCTCAACAAGGTCTAAACGACCGACGCCGTGCTTGCCGCCAAGTTCATTTAGCTTAGTCAAAACAGTCGCCGGAGACAGCATTTCGCCGTTGATAGACACTGCATCTCCCTGCTCGAACCCAATTTCAATGAACTCTGGCTCGTTTGGCGCGTTCTCTGGGGACACCGTGCGCTGGTACACATATTCTGGTGCTTCGACGGCGGGATCTTCGAGGACCTTACCTTCGGACGATGTGTGCAACAGGTTTGCATCGACACTAAACGGAGCATCGCCGCGTTTGTCTTTCGCCACAGGGATCTGGTGCAGTTCAGCAAATTCGATCAGCTTCGTGCGGCTGGTCAGGTCCCATTCACGCCAAGGCGCGATGACCTTAATGTCTGGGTTCAGCGCATATGCCGCCAGCTCAAACCGAACCTGATCGTTGCCTTTGCCCGTTGCGCCGTGGGACACGGCATCGGCGCCTTCAAGCGCTGCGATTTCAACAAGACGTTTGGAAATCAGCGGACGCGCGATGGATGTACCGAGCAGATACAGACCTTCATACAGCGCATTGGCGCGGAACATTGGAAACACGAAATCGCGCACGAATTCTTCTCGCAGGTCTTCGATATAGATTTTCGATGCACCCATCGTTTCGGCCTTGGCGCGCGCTGGCTCCAGCTCTTCGCCCTGACCTAGATCGGCTGTAAATGTCACGACTTCGCAGCCATATTCGGTTTGCAGCCATTTCAGGATGATCGAGGTATCAAGACCACCGGAATACGCGAGGACAACTTTTTTCGGAGCGGACATAAGTACGGGCCTTTTCAGAAGTGTGAATTTTCCAGCGGGGTAACGGGTTTTGTTGGGCCGCGCAAGGATAGCGGATTGACGGGGCAGGGCGCGCAATGCAACCAAAGGCAGACGAGATTGATCACCTAAAGGAAATTGCCCGTGGCTTGGAATATTGTGCGACACGCGTTTGTCATTGTTTTTGGAAATTTGAAGGAAGCTTTGAAGGCGTCAGTTGCGCCATTTGTAATGTTGGTTTGTATCATAGCTGTTTCGGCTTTTCTTTTGGGATTGCCCATCGGAGGTGAACAAACGACGCTCGCAAACGCGAATTTTTCAGGTTCACTTGCCCTTCTCTTCATTATTATTGCTGTTGCAGTGATGTTTACCTTTGGGTGGATCGCTGTGACATGGCATCGATATATTCTGCTAGAGGAATATCCCGGAGTTGTGCCGTCAATATCGGATCGCCCGATTGGTACTTATATCGCGCGCATGCTGATGATCGTTTTGCAAATGTCATGCGTTATGATCCCTTTGATGTTTCTGGTGCTGCCTTTGATAATGGGCGGTGGTGGCAACACAATCACTGGTATCGTTGGAGTTGTCGGGTTGAATGTCATGCTAACATTTATTTGGTTGCGGGTCAGCGTATCGCTGCCGTCTGTCGCCGTAGGCGAACAAATGGGCAGTGTGGAGGCGTGGATCAAGACAAATGATGTTTGGGAAATGATTTTGGGTATTAGCATCATTGTGATCGTGCTAAACTTCGCCGCGACTACGATCGTTACAACGCTATTTTCCGGTATTCCGGTTGTTTTGGGTGTTTTGAGTATCGCTGTTCAGTGGGTCAGCATGATGGTTGGAATCAGCATTCTTACCACCATCTACGGACATGTTATTGAAGGTCGTTCTCTTACAGGTACCTAAAACGACAAGTTCGCTACAAATGCAGCGTCGCCATCATTCGCTAGTTCTTGAATGGCGTCGCTAGGGTACATCCAGACAGCTTCGTGGCTCGCCTCGCGTGGGGGGCCGTGTCGCCGAACCGGCATTGCCGTATAGATATGACACAGCTTTTCAGCGTGCATTTCATAATCGGGCATCCAGACAAATTTGCGGAATGCGCCAAGGCGGCGGGGTTTCGCGATGCTCCAGCCAGTTTCCTCGAATACTTCGCGGTGAAGCGCTTGCAACGGGCTTTCTCCAGCGTCAATTCCGCCACCGGGTAGTTGGAATTCGTAATGCGGGGCTGCTTGGTAGGTCAGCAAAAGCTGTCCTGCGTTGGGCAAAATTGCATAGACACCAGCGCGCAATGTGTACTGCTGCCCGACTTTGGGTAAATTTCCGTACCGTTTGATCATCGTTGCCCCCTTGGACCGTGGCTTGTCCTGACTATATAGGCGCGGTATGCCAATTGCGCACATGTAAGGAAAGCCCATGACCACCGGCAAAATTGCTTGGGACGATACCGTCCTGCCATTTCAGCTTGACGCGTCCGATATTCGGGGGCGCGTCGCGCGTTTGGATACGGCATTTGAAGAAATTCTGGCCCAGCACGATTACCCACCGCTGATCGAAAGCTTGGTCGCTGAGATGGCGTTGCTGACCGCGATGATCGGCCAATCGATGAAAACCCGTTGGAAGCTGTCGTTGCAAGTCCGCGGCGATGGTCCTGCGCGTTTGATCGCGACCGATTATTATGCGCCGATTGCTGATGGCGAACCCGCCCGCATCCGCGCCTATGCGTCGTATGACAAAGACACGCTGGATCATAACGCTGTACCGTTTAGCCAGATCGGCAAAGGTTACTTTGCGATCCTCATTGATCAGGGTGAGGACATGACCCCGTACCAAGGGATCACGCCGATTGCCGGTGGATCACTGGCATCTTGTGCCCAGACGTATTTTTCGCAATCAGAGCAGTTGCCGACACGGTTCGAGCTGTCCTTTGGTCGTAGCCAAGTGCCTGGTGAAACAGAGCAATGGCGCGCTGGTGGTATGATGCTGCAGCACATGCCGAAGGCGTCCCCTGAAATGTCCGGTGAAGGCGGATCCGGCGAAGATGGTTTAATCGAGGCGTCTGACATTCTGACGGCGGGCGAAAGTGAAAACTGGATTCGTGCTAACGCATTGTTGGATACGGTCAATGAGATCGAATTGATCGGCCCGACGGTAACTCCAGCTGATTTGTTGCTTCGCCTGTTCCATGAAGAAGAGCCGCGCGTCTATGACCCGCAGCCTGTCAAATTTGGGTGCACCTGTTCCGAGGATAAAGTGCGCCAGTCTTTGTCGATCTATTCGGCCAAAGACATCAAATATATGACAACGGACGAGGGCACGGTCACAGCTGATTGTCAGTTCTGCGGATCGCATTATGTCTTTGACCCAACATCGCTTGGGTTCGAGGCGAAAAGTGAAGACGCCTGATCTACGCCAAACATTGATGGATGCGCTGTCTAAGACGGGCCGTGCGTCCTCTGACTATGACCTAAACAAAGACGTGGCTTTACCGACTGGCCGAAAGTTGACGCCAGCGTCGGTGCTGATCGCAGTGCGCGCGGATACTGGCCGCCTCATTCTAACCAAGCGGTCCGCCAAGCTGAAACATCACCCCGGACAGATTGCTTTTGCTGGCGGTAAACAGGATTCCAGTGATGTGGACGAAATTGCCGCTGCGTTGCGCGAAGCTCGCGAAGAAATCGGCCTGATGCCGGATAGTGTCGAGGTTCTTGGAACGCTGCCTCCGCATGAGACAGTTACCGGATACACGGTGACACCCGTTGTTGCATTGGTTCATGGCGCGTTTGATCCGACACCCGAATTGGGCGAAGTTTCCGAAGTGTTCGAGGCGCCACTGGCCCACGTCTCAGACCCCACAATGTTCCGTATTGAGGGTCGCCATTGGCGGGGGCATCGTCGTCAGTACTTTGTCGTGCCTTATGGCCCCTATTATATTTGGGGTGCTACTGCCCGCATCTTGCGTGCGCTCGCGGATCGTATGACATGACGACGCTTGATGCCCCTTGGCTGCATGGCCCTGCTCGCGGCGTTTGTACGATGCTAGAAGACGCCGGTTATCAGGCGTGGTTTGTCGGTGGGGCGGTGCGCAATGCGCTGATTGATGTACCGGTGTCTGACCTTGATCTATCGACCGATGCGCTCCCTGAAACCGTGATGTCGCTTGCCAAAGCCGCTGGGCTGAAGGCGATTCCAACAGGGATTGATCACGGCACAGTGACGATAGTGTCTAATGGCGAACCGGTCGAGGTCACCACGTTCCGCCGCGATGTTGCCACCGATGGTCGGCACGCCGTCGTGGCATTTTCAGATTCCATGGAAGACGACGCGCGCCGTCGCGATTTCACGATGAACGCGCTGTATTGCGATATTCGCGGTAAGGTGGCGGATCCGCTGGGTGGCTTGCTAGACCTGCACGCCCACCGCGTTCGTTTCATCGAAGACCCCGTGACGCGGATCAAAGAAGACTACCTGCGCATCCTGCGGTTTTTCCGGTTTTATGCTTGGTACGGCGACACGGACGCGGGCATCGATGCTGACGGCCTTGCTGCATGTGCGATGTATGCGGACGGGCTGGATGGATTGTCATCAGAGCGGGTGACGTCCGAGATGCTCAAGTTATTGTCGGCATCTGACCCAGCACCTGCTGTGGCCGCGATGGGGCAGTCGGGTGTCCTGATGCATATATTGCCAGGGGCCGCCCGCGATGTGGTCGCAGTTTTGGTACATCTTGAGCAAATTTTGGGGCTAGACCCCGATCCGATCCGGAGGCTTGTTGCACTTGGCGGAGAGCGAGATTGCTTGCGGCTATCAAATGCCCAGCAAAAAGCAATTGATGTCCGACTCGTTGATATGCCGCTGACTGAGCTGGCATTTCGTAACGGGGCCGACGCCGCAACGGATCGATATTTAATTGAACAAGCCAGCATGACCCAACCTGTTGATCCGGCACGGTTGGTTGATTTTGAAGCAGCCGCTGTTCAAATATTTCCGCTAAATGCAGCGGATTTGATGCCGGCACTTCAAGGTGCCGCGCTTGGCAAGTCGCTGAAGTTGGCAGAGGCAAAATGGATTGCGTCTGGCTTTACGCTTGCCAAGGCTGATCTTCTTTGAACGACCCAGACGCCATCTATCTGATGATGACTTATGTCTTCGTTGGTTTGTTTTCGCCGGGTCCAAACGTGGTCTTGCTAACGGCGTCCGGCGCACGGTTTGGGTTCAAGGCGACGGTACCGCATATACTTGGCGTGGCGTTGGGCGTTGGAATTATTGCTGGGCTAACAGGGTTGGGGATCGGGGTTCTGATTCAAACTGTTCCATGGCTTATCCTTGGCCTTAAGATCGTCGCGGCTCTTTGGATTTTATGGATGGCGTGGGGGCTTTGGCAAGCCCGTCCTGTCACGAAGCGCGAAACGGGCATCCGTCCGTTTAGGTTCGTCGAGGCGGTGCTGTTCCAAGCCGTGAACCCAAAGATTTGGATTGTCGCATTGGCCGCCGCGATCTATGTTTCCGACTTCCCGCCAAGCCAACAGGCGATGTATCTGGCGGCAGCATTTTCAGGCATCAATTTGTTCGTTTGTCTATTTTGGACTTGGGCGGGGTCTTTGCTGTCGCTGCTGCTGAATAACCCACGCGCATGGCAGATATTCATGCGGATTATGGCCGTGGCGCTGGCAGGTTTTTCGCTGGCGGTTTTCCTCTGACCTGAACCACGCTATGTCAGATGTATTACAATCAAAGGCAGACCTAGATGTTTCGTTTCTTCGAAAATCTTGTCGACCCCTATACAAAGTATGAGGCGACCGACGCACCATCACAGCGGCTTTTGCCGTTCCTAATCGATTACACGCGTCCATTTCGGAGGGTGTTTTGGATCACCGGTGCCTTGTCGGTTATTGTCGCCATCGTTGAGATTTGGTTGCTAGGCTATCTTGGGCGGCTGGTAAATATTTTGTCTGATGGTACGCCTGCGCAAGTTTGGGTGGAATCGGGGACCGAACTGGTGCTTGTCGCGATTTTTCTGCTGACGATGCGGCCGTTGACCCAAGCGTTGCACGTTCTGCTATTAAATCAAACGATCATGCCGAATATCGGAACATTGGTGCGTTGGCGTGCCCACCGTCAGGTGCTGCGCCAATCTGTCGGCTGGTTCGAAGATGACTTTGCCGGACGCATCGCCAACCGTATTATGCAAACACCGCCTGCGGTGGGCGAGGTGGTGTTTCAGGTTTTCGACGCGCTGACGTTCTCGATCGCCTATCTGGTGGGTGCGCTGATCCTGCTTGGCGATGCGGATATCCGGTTGATTATTCCACTGCTTATTTGGTTCGTTCTTTATGGTATTTTACTGCGGTGGGTTGTGAAAAAGATAACACCAGCGTCCGAGGCGGCATCAGACGCACGAAGCGCTGTAACCGGGCGTGTCGTTGATAGTTACACCAACATTCATTCGGTTAAGATGTTCGCGCACCATGATCGCGAAATCGACTATGCAAAAGAAGTGATCGAGAAAGCCCGCTTGACGTTTCAACAGGAAATGCGGCTCTACACGATTATGGATATTTCGCTTAGCGTGCTGAATGGATTCCTGATCGTTGGTGTGGTCGCTTGGGCGATTTGGTTATGGGTCCATGGTTTTGCAGATATCGGTGTCGTCGCACTTGCCACTGCTTTGACTCTGCGCATGAACGGCATGTCTGGTTGGATCATGTGGGCGGTGTCAAATTTCTATCGTAATCTGGGTGTGGTTGCTGAGGGTATGAAAACGATTGCACAGCCGGTCATGTTGCTTGACGGACCTGATTCAAGACCGCTGGTAATCGCGGATGGTGCGCTGGAATTGCGTGATTTGTCCCATCATTACGGTAAGGACACAGGTGGCCTGGACCACATCAATTTGAGTATCGCGGCGGGTCAAAAGGTCGGGCTTGTTGGTCAGTCAGGTGCTGGAAAATCGACCCTCGTAAAGCTTATTTTGCGATTTTACGATGTTGAACAGGGAGCGATCATTATCGACGGGCAAGTCATTGCCGAAGTGACCCAAGACAGCCTGCGGTCCGCAATCGGCATGGTGCAACAGGACAGCTCGTTGCTGCATCGGTCTGTGCGTGAAAACATTATTTATGGTGATCCTACGGCGACCGAAGACCAGATCATCGCCGCTGCCAAAAAGGCAGAGGCGCATGATTTCATTCTTGGGTTGGAAGATAGCGAAGGCAACAAAGGTTATGATGCCCGTGTCGGCGAACGTGGTGTTAAGTTGTCTGGCGGTCAGCGGCAGCGTATTGCGTTGGCCCGTGTGATTTTGAAAGATCCACCGATATTGATTTTGGACGAGGCGACAAGCGCGCTTGATTCCGAGGTCGAGGCAGCAATCCAAGAGACGTTGTATAAAATGATGCAGGGTAAAACCGTCATCGCAATTGCGCACCGCTTGTCGACCATCGCGCAGATGGACCGGATCATTGTTATGGATCAGGGGTGTATAATTGAAGACGGCACACACAACAGTTTGCTTGATCAAAACGGAAAATATTCAAAGTTCTGGGCGCGGCAGTCCGGTGGATTTTTAGGACAAACATGAGAAACGCAAGCAACCTGATCAACCCGAATGCCCGTGCAGAAGGGCCGCCGCCCAATACGTTTACAGCGTTCTTTATTTGGGCGTTTAACGGCAGCTTTCGCTATATGGCGCTAGGCAGTTTTGTGTCCGTCATTGCAGGTGTGCTTGAGGTTCTTTCTGCGCTGATCCTTGGTCTTGTGATTGACGCCGCGCTTGATGTGGATCGCACACAGTTTTTCGACACGAATATGGGTCTATTGCTTGGCGTCGCTGCGTTTTTCATCGTTTTGCGTCCTATTGTGATGGGGGCGTCCGGCGTGATGCAAGCCGTCGTGTTGCGCCCATCTTTGACGACCCTTATTTATGCGCGGCTGCATCGCCACACGCTGGGTCAGTCGGTCCAGTTTTTTGACGATGATTTCGCTGGCCGGATTGCGCAAAAACAGGGGCAGGCGGCCCGTGCTGCGACGAACCTAGTGATTGAAACGATCCACACGGTTGTTTTTGCGTTGGCGTCGTTGATCGGGTCGGTGTTGTTAATGCTGACCATCGATGGGCGCACCGCTGCGTTGCTTGCGGCTTGGGCTGCCGCCTATATTGTTTTGATCCGATTTTTCTTGCCGCGGGTGCGTGTCGCGTCGCGCAAAAAGGCAGCGCGCAGTGCGATGGTCACGGGCCAGATCGTGGATACCGTGACGAACATCAAAACGGTCAAACTGTTTGCGCACGACAGATTTGAGGACCGCACCGCGATTGATGCACTTGAAGACATGCGTCTTGCGACTGTTAGCTTTGGCTGGTTATCGGCTGGTTTTCGGTTTTGTCTGATGACGCTGGCTGGCGTGCTTCCGTTGATCATCGTGGGTGCGACGCTGTATTTCTGGACGCAAGGCACCGCGACCGCTGGCGATATTGCTATCGCTGGCTCCATCGGATTGCGACTAGCGCAGATGACGGGTTGGGTCAGTTTTACCTTGCTTGGCATGTATGCCGATGTCGGTGAAGTCGAGGACGCGATTCGCACACTGTCGCCTGCGCATACGCTTGTTGATGGCATCGACGCGGGGGTTTTGAATGTGACTGATGGGCAGATCAAATTTGATGATGTGATATTTATGTATGGCGGTGGCGCTGGCGGTTTGCATGGCATCGACCTGTCGATCGAATCTGGAGAAAAGCTGGGCATTGTTGGGGCGTCAGGCGCAGGGAAATCCACGCTCGTGTCCGTGCTTTTGCGGCTTTACGATACCGAAGGTGGTGCCGTTTTGATTGATGGACAAGACGTGCGAAACGTCACTCAAGAAAGCCTGCGTCGCCAAATCGGCATGGTCACCCAAGAGACAGCGATGTTTAACAGGTCTGCGCGCGCCAACATCGGCTATGGTCGACCAGATGCGTCAATGGTCGAAATCGAGGCCGCCGCGGCACAAGCCGAGGCCACGGATTTCATCAAAGACCTGCGCGACCATCAGGGGCGCAAAGGATATGATGCGCATCTGGGTGAACGGGGTGTCAAGCTGTCTGGTGGCCAACGCCAACGCATCGCGATTGCTCGCGCTATTTTAAAAGATGCGCCCATTTTGGTGCTGGATGAAGCCACAAGCGCGCTTGATTCCGAGGTCGAGGCATCCATTCAGTCTGCGCTAGAAACGGTGATGGAGGGCAAGACCGTCATCGCAATTGCGCACCGATTGTCGACACTTGCGCGCATGGACCGGATTATTGTGCTTGACGCGGGGCAGATCAAGGAACAGGGAACGCACGCCGACCTGCTACGTCAAGACGGGCTTTATGCGCGTTATTGGAACAGGCAGTCGGGTGGATTCATTAATGTCAAAGATGCGGCGGAATAAACAATGGCGATGATCGAAGGACTAACCCATCTGGGTCTAGGCAAAGTTGATGACGGGCGCACATTGTTGCCCCGTGTGTTGCCTGGTGAAGAAATCGAAGTTGCTCAAGATGGTACTGTACGGATTATCACGCCGTCCCCTGACCGTGTTGCTGCGCCTTGTCGTCATTTCAAAACCTGCGGTGGCTGTGCAATGCAGCACGCCAACGATGACTTTGTGGCTGCATGGAAGCTGGGTATTGTGCAGCGCGCGCTGTCCGCCCAGCGGATCACGACGACATTCCGTGATGTACTGACGTCGCCGCCGCAATCGCGCCGCCGCGCAAAGATTGCTGGCAAGCGGACAAAGGGCGGGGCGATGTTGGGCTTTCATGCTAAGGGCACGCATAACTTGGTTGCGACACCAGATTGCCAGCTTTTGACGCCCGGGATTATGGATGCGTTTCCAGTGCTGGAAAAACTGGTAGTGATCGCTGCCTCGCGCAAGGCCGAGATCGCTTTGACCGTGACGGAAACAGCCGCCGGTTTGGATATTTATGTTGATACCGAAACGCCACTGACACCTGAACTGCGTCAGACGCTTGCGGTGTTTGCCCAAGAAAATGGGATCGCCCGTTTGGTTTGGCCCCAAGAACCTGTTGTGACGATGAATCCGCCGGAACAGTTTTTGGGAACCACCCGCGTGACGCCACCCGCTGGTGCGTTTTTGCAGGCAACCAAACATGGTGAGGCCGCGTTGTTGGGCGCTGTTGAAGAAGTTACTGCCAAGGCGAACCGGATCGTTGATCTGTTTGCTGGGTGCGGGACGTTTGCGTTGCCACTATCTGCGCGCGCCGAAGTCCATGCGGTTGAAGGTGACGCCGACATGGTTGCCGCCCTTGATCGGGGTTGGCGCGGTGGTCGCGAGTTAAAGCGGGTTACATCCGAAGCGCGTGATTTGTTCCGTCGTCCGTTGGAACCTGATGAGCTGCGCAAATTTGATGCGGCTGTTATTGATCCGCCGCGCGCGGGAGCAGAGGCGCAGATCGCCACGCTTGCGGTTTCAGATGTTAAGACCATTGCGATGGTATCGTGTAATCCGGTTACGTTCGCACGCGATGCGGTCCAGCTGGAAAAAGCAGGGTTTAACCTAAATTGGGTGCAGGTTGTGGATCAGTTTCGCTGGTCGCCACATGTTGAAATGGTCGGCAATTTCACGCGGTCGTGACCGCGGTAGCAAATTTTTCCAGCACAGCACGCATGTTATGGTGTATGAATAGCCAAACGGCAAAAGACCGGGGGCAGAGATGAATATTACCAGACGACTTTTGATGATAGGCGCGGCCCTTGGGCTCGCTGGATGTGCGACTAAATTTAAGTCTTACGTTGGCCCCGAAATTACCCGTGTTCAAGTGTTCAAAGAGGCACGCATGATGCGTCTTTTGAGCGGATCGACGGTGATACGTACGTATAATTTCGAGCTGGGCTTCGCGCCAACTGAGCATAAGCAAATCGAAGGTGACGGGCGCACACCTGAAGGTGCGTATTTGATAAACCGTCGTAATCCAAATAGCCGTTATCACTTGTCTTTGGGCATTTCATATCCCGACGCAGACGATGTGGCTTATGCGCGGTCCGTTGGAAAATCACCTGGTGGAGAGATTTTCATCCACGGAACACCGACCAATTTCCTTGGCCAAGATGATTGGACATGGGGTTGTATCGCAGTGACCAATGAAGAGATTGAAGAAATCTATGCGATGGTGAATATCGGCACCATCATTTACATTCACCCCTAAAAGTTCCCCAGTTGAAACGGTACTTGCGTGTCTGCGGATGTAGATGTGGTTTGCACGACTGAGACGCCAATCACCGCATCACTGCCCATACTTAGCGTCCACCACAGTTTGCCAGCTGGTTCTTGGAACCACGCAATACCCATGCGGCGTGCTTTGGGGTCAAGGACAACGCCGCGCGTGTCGGCCTGACGCATCCATGCTGCCAGTGTTTCCAGCTCTGTTTCGTAGGATTCAGAGATGTTTTCGCCAATAACTTGTCCTTGGAATCCAGCGCGCTTGGCGCGATCCAGCGGAGATGACCCGTCAGACCCGAAAAGCCAAGGGCGGTTTTGGGCCGACATATCGCGTGAGTGGGTCGCAGCCGCTGCATTAAGTTGCGCGTCCAGTTCAACAGCGGGCACACCAGCTGCTTGGCGCAGCGTGTTCACGCTGTCGAGCATACGAAATTGAATGTCGCCGGTGTCGTTCGGCCCGATTTTATAAACCTGCGGTAATGGTAGGCCATCCGCGCCGATCCGTGCAGATGTGTTTGCACTACAGGCTGCCAGACCCATCAAGGTCAATCCGGTCAAAATCTTGCGACGGTTCATATGCGTACTCATTCCTAATCTGTTTAACCCTCTTAGCGTCTTCATAGACACACTTCAAACCTTGTTCAGCAAAGGTTCGCCAGTCTGACGATTGTTTGATTTGCATGGATCCAGCAAGCTGACTAAATAAACGTGAAATAAATCAGCACCTGAGACCGATGGAGATATTGATGAGCAGGTTTAAGAATCAAATACTGTCCCGCCGCAGATTTATCGCAGCGGGTGCTGCGACCATCGGGACTGGTGCAGTTGCCCAAACAACGAACAGCACGGAGATCGAAGTAGATATTGTTGGGGCTGTGACCCGTAACATTTCCAGTTTCCGGTCGCTTGAATGGCAACCGTATTTCGACAATCTGACCAATGGCGCCGTGCTTGTCGATTTGCAAAGCCGTGCGTTGCATTTTTGGTCCGAAGATCGGAGCATCTATAAGCTGTATCCGACATCGGTGCCGTTGACCGAGGATTTGACCCGCAAAGGCCGCACTTCAATTGTGCGCAAGGTCGTGGGTCCAAGCTGGCGCCCAACACCTTCGATGCTTGAGCGCAATCCCGAATGGCCAGCGTTTATTGGCCCCGGCCCTAATAATCCGCTTGGATCGCACGCGCTTTATCTGACGTGGCAATATTACCGTATCCACGGCACACACGATACGCGCAAGATTGGGCGACGGTCGTCGAACGGCTGTATCGGTCTATATAACGAACACATCGCCGAGCTTTTTAGTATGACTAAAAACGGTACACAGGTGTTGTTGATCTAGGATAATGGCCGCGCAGAAATCTGCCGCTTTTTCCCGTCCGAGGAAGATGGGTTAAAACCCATCCTACGGCGTATAGCATTGTCTTTTGTGACTTTCGCGGTAATCTGAAATGGCACAAAGGGAGCAGCACATGGCGCGCAAAACGTATCAAGGCCAAGATATCGCAGTTAGTTTTGATATGAAGCGCTGCATCCACGCCCGAAACTGTTTCTTAAAACTGCCAAAGGTGTTTGACCCTGCCCAGCGCCCGTGGGTCCAGCCCGACAATGCCTCTGCCGAAGAGGTCGCTGCAATGATCCGCACGTGCCCGTCAGGCGCGTTGGCTTTTCAAAAACCCGACGCCGATGAGCAACCGCCGATCATCAACCGCATTGCGGTGCTAGAAAATGGCCCTTTGGCTTTCATGGGAGATATCGTTGTTGACGGCACGGCTGACCAGCCGCGCGTTACATTGTGTCGTTGTGGCCTATCCAAGAACAAGCCTTATTGCGACTACAGTCACGTCGATGGTGGCTTTGTCGCAACCGGAGAGCCCGTGCCAAATACTCAAGCCGAGATCAACACTATTGGTGGCGAAATTGATATTGCGCGTGTGTCGAACGGCCCGCTCAAGGTTATTGGCAATCTAGAAATCACGACCGGAACGGGCCGCAAGATTGCGCAGGCTGAAAAGGCGTTTTTGTGCCGCTGCGGCGCGTCCAAGAACAAACCGTTCTGTGACGGCAGCCACAAAGGCGCCGGTTTTGTTGATCCTTAAGGCTTAACCCAGCCTGCCAGATTTTCATCGATGATCCCGCAAAGAGCCGAGATATGCGCCGGACTATCGTTGAGGCAAGGGATATACAAAAAGTCCTCTCCACCAGCCTCTTCAAAGCTCTCTTTGATCTCTTCGTTGATCTCTTCCAGCGTCTCAATGCAGTCGGCGGAAAACGCAGGTGCGCAGATCGCAATGCTTTTGACGCCATCCTCTTTGGCCAGTCGCGCAACCTCTTCGACGGTGTAGGGCTTTAGCCATTCCTCTCTCCCAAAAATGGATTGAAAGGTTGTCTTGATCTGTGTGTCATCCCAGCCAAGCCGTTCTTTCAATAGCCGTGTCGTTTTCTGGCATTGGCAGTGGTATGGATCACCTTCAAGCAGGTAACGTTTTGGAATACCGTGGTACGAACAAATGAGCATTTCCGGCTTTTTATCGGTTGCCGCATAGGCCGTTTCAATCGATTGCGCGAGCGCCTCAATGTAAGTTGGCTTTTCGAAATAGGGTTCGACAATCCGCGCAATTGGCTGCCATTTTTCTTCCATCAATGCGCGAAAGAATTGGTCATTTGCGGTCGCTGATGTGGCCCCAGCGTAATGCGGATAAAGCGGGAAGAACAAGATTTTGGTACACCCCGCCTCGACCATTTCGCGGACTTTGGATTTGGTCGACGGATTGCCGTACCGCATGCAAAAGTCGACCATCACGCTATCGCCGTACTGATCGGCCAAGGTGGCCTTGATTGCCTTCGTTTGCTTTTTCGTGATCGTCAAAAGGGGGCTTTCGTCGTCTTCTTCGTTCCAGATGGACCTATAGGCCGCACCCGACTTGGATGGCCGAATGGTCAGAATGACCAACTGTAAAATCGGCTGCCAAATCCACTTTGAATAATCCACGACGCGCTTATCCGATAAAAATTCGTTCAGATATCGACGCATCGACCAATAGTCGGTGTCATCGGGCGTCCCAAGGTTGGCGACCAGAACCCCTACCTTAGCTGGCATAATCTTTGGGTGGTCGGCCTGTGCGTGCACGGGGCACTGTGCTGCGGATCTGTCTGTCATATTACTGTTCCTTTGCGCCCATACGTAGCTGCGCAGATCGTTTGGTCAATTGTTATCATCTTTAAGCGGTGTTTCAGTAGTCCCCAGCACGTCTGCCAGTCGATTTGTCGCAGACCCGGGCCGGAGGGCTTTGGGTTGGCTATCGGCGGGTGCCCATCCGGTTAGCATAATAATCTCGAATGTGGCATTTACCCGACCTTCGTCATTGGTAAAGTGTTCCGCGTAAAGCGCCGCCGCTTCGGTCAGTATGTTGCGCATGCTGAAATGGCGGGGCCTGTGGTTCAGCGCGCTGTTTTCACCCATTTTGCGCAGATCGTGCATGACGTGGAAGGCGTTTTTATAGCTGACTTTCAATGGCACGCCATCAGCGACAGGCAGCGCAAGTCCAGCCCGTTGCAGCAACCCACCAAGGTCTCTGATCTCGCCCATCGGGGCAATCCGCGGAGATAAGCCACCGGCCACGACGGCCTCTGCTTCTGCCAGCGCGCTGCGCAGTTCGTGCAGGGTTTGTCCACCCAAACATGCGCATAGCAGCAGCCCATCGGGCTTTAGCGCGCGTCTGCATTGCACCAATTGCCCCACCGGATCATTCGCCCAATGCAACGTCATCACATGTAGCACTAGATCAAAGCAGGCTTCGGTTAGATCAAGCGTCTCGTCATCGGCCACAATAACCGCATCTGGGAACTGCGTTTGCCAAAAATCAGGGAAACCAGTCACAATCGCAACGGATTGAAAGGTTCTGTTAACCTCTTTGAGTCTTTCCTTAGTCTCGTTAGCAACGACGTCGTGCAGGAAAAGCGCATCTGGAACTGCGCGGGCGCGATTGCGTAAAAGGGCGGTGCGGTCGGTGAGTTTATCCATAACGGGTCATTTAGGGTGCAAACATGCAGATGCAAAGGATCATTCGTGCCATTTACCCCGCGCAATGTGTCGCGTGTGATGTGGCGACCACGGATGACTTTGGTCTTTGTGGCGCGTGTTGGCGCGATACACAGTTCATAAGTGGCACGATTTGTGATGCTTGCGGCACTGCGTTGCCTGGTGATTTTGGTGACTACGATGCCAAATGTGATGATTGTCTGCGGATTGCGCGTCCCTGGGAAAAGGGGCGTTCAGTGTTGGCGTATACGGGTGTTGGTCGCAAACTTGTTTTGTCGTTGAAACATGGGGATCGCACTGATCTGGCGCAGCCTGTCGCGCGCTGGATGGTGCGAAAGGCAGAGCCTTTGATCCAGCCAGATAGCGTGCTGGTGCCTGTTCCGTTGCATTGGGTCCGTCTGTTGCGCCGTCGATATAACCAAGCCGCCATATTGGCCAACATCATGGGCAAACTTATGCAAACCACAGTATGCCCAGATGCGCTAATTCGTCCACGTGCAACGAAATCGCTTGAAGGGCATAGCCGCGACGCACGGTTTCGCGCCTTGACGGATGCGGTGCAGTTTAATCCCAAACGGAAGCAACTGATCTCGGGTCGCCCGGTCATTCTCATCGATGATGTTATGACATCGGGTGCAACGCTGGCCGCATGTGCAGATGCATGTCTTGCCGCAGGTGTGATCCGTGTTGATGTGGTCACACTAGCAAGGGTCATAAAAGATGCTTAGGTAGGGCAAGCCAACACAAAGGACGCCCGATTATGCAACCCGTTGAACTTTATACCACCGAATTGTGCGGCTTTTGCCACGCTGCTAAACGTCTTTTGACTTCCAAAGGCGTTAGCTTTTCTGAAGTGAACCTCAATGCCCAACCAGAGCGTCGCGCAGAGATGATGCAGCGCGCCAATGGTGGCCGCACAGTGCCGCAGATCTTTATTGGAACGACCCATGTGGGTGGATTCGATGAACTGAATGCGTTAAATCGCGCCGGCAAGCTGGACGCGCTGCTTGCTGGATGAAGGCGGGATTACTCCAATTCACATCAACAGATGATCCCACTTCAAACCTGACCGCGACCCGCGCTATGATGCGGGATGCGGCAGGGCAGGGTGCGGAATTTATCCTGACACCCGAAGTGACCAACTGCGTTTCCGTTAGTCGGAGGTGGCAGCAATCCGTTCTGTGCCTTGAGGCTAATGATCCGACGTTGGCTGGTCTGCGCGCAGAGGCAGCCGCGCTGGGCGTTTGGCTGTCGATCGGATCGCTCGCGCTTAAGACAGACGACCCAGATGGGCGGTTCGCAAATCGGTCGTTTGTGATCAATCCGGCAGGGGACATCGTCGCGCGTTATGACAAAATCCATATGTTTGATGTGGAAGTGTCAGAGAAAGAAACCTATCGTGAATCTGCTGGATACCGCCCCGGTGCGTGGGCTGTTACAGCGCAAACGCCGTTTGGACAGCTTGGGCTTTCGATTTGCTATGATTTGCGGTTTGCGTATTTGTTCCGCGCCTTGGCGCAAGCGGGCGCTGATATATTGCTGGTTCCGTCTGCGTTTTCACCAGTAACGGGTGCTGCGCATTGGCAGCCTTTATTGCAGGCCCGCGCGATTGAAACGGGTTGTTATGTGTTGGCCGCTGCCCAAACTGGTGATCACGGTGGGCGCGAAACTTACGGGCATAGCATGGCGGTTTCGCCATGGGGCGAGGTTTTGTTGGATGCGGGTACGACAAAATCTGTTAGTATCGTTGATATTAACCCGCATGCAGTGTCAGATGCGCGCAAACGCATCGCGGCCTTGTCGCATGACCGCACATTTGAAGGCCCATAATGTCTGATTCGACCCAAAACTTGGCGGTGACGCTGTTCAGCGAAATCCTTGCTGTGGATCAATTGGCCCGCAGCAGCGTGGCTCGTGTGCTGCCCAAAGGGATGGAACTGTCTCATTTTTCTGTTCTGAACCATCTTGCCCATGCTGCAGTGGAAAAGTCACCGGCGCAGCTTGCGCAGACCTTTCATTTGACCCGCGGCGCGATGACAAATACGCTAAGCAAATTGGAATGGGCCGGTTGGGTCCATGTACGCCCAGATTGGGAAGATGCCCGTCGTAAGATGGTATCAATCAGCCCGTCAGGCATTGCGGCCCGCGATGCGGCCGTAGCGGCGATTGCGCCTGTGATCGCTCAAGTGGTTGATACCGTTGGTGCAGATAAGGTCCGCACAGCGCTGCCCGTTCTGCGTGAAATGCGGGTGCAACTGTCAAAGGTTGAATAGCAATCCGCTAAGGCTTTAGTGCCGCCGTTACATAGTTGACAGATAGGTCTTTGTCCGAAATCGACCACGTGAATTTTGCAAAGTTAAACACATACCCCTTACGGTCGACGGGTTCCAAACCCGCCTTGATCAGTAGATCACAAAGCTCGTTTGGCTTGATGAACTTGGACCATTCGTGGGTGCCCTTTGGCAGCCATTGCATGACCCATTCGGCCCCAACAATTGCCATCGCAAATGATTTTGGGTTCCGGTTGATCGTCGAACACAAGTGTAGCCCGCCGGATTTTAGCAACTGCTGGCAGGCGGTCAAATAACCTTGCGGGTCGGCGACGTGTTCGACTACTTCCATGTTTATGACGACGTCGAATTGTTCGCCTGCTGCGGCCATCGCCTCTGCTGTGGTGTGCCGATAGTTGATCGCAAGGCCCGATTGGGCGGCATGGACTTCGGCCACTGGGATGTTCCGTGCAGCGGCATCCACTCCGACAACATCAGCCCCAAGCCGCGCCATCGGTTCGCAAAGAAGTCCGCCACCGCAGCCGATGTCCGCGATTCGCAGTCCAGTAAACGGGGTTGGCCCATTCAGGTCACGCCCGAATTCAGCAGCGATCTGGCGCGAGATATAGTCAAGGCGGACCGGGTTCATCATATGCAACGGCTTAAACTTGCCGTCCAAATCCCACCATTCGGCGGCCATGGCTTCGAACTTGGCAATTTCGGCGGGATCAACGGTGTTGGTGGCTTGCATGTGGGTCGCTCCGGTTTTCGCGTGGTTAGTTTGGTATTTGCATTATATAGGTCGGATATGGACAAGGTCTTAGGTCAAAAGCGCGCGGTGTCGCATCTTTATCCCCCAATCGACCCATTCGACCAGCGAATGTTGGACGTGGGCGATGGGCATAGTGTGTATATGGAACAATGCGGGCGGCCTGATGGCATTCCTGTTGTGGTGCTGCACGGCGGGCCGGGTGGCGGCTGTAGCCCCGCGATGCGCCGCTATTTCGACCCCTCTATTTACCGTATTATTTTGTTTGATCAGCGCGGCTGCGGGCGATCCGGTCCCAACGCGAGCGTTGAGGCGAACACGACGTGGCATTTGGTTGCCGATATTGAACTGATCCGCGAAACGCTAGGCATCGACTGTTGGGTTGTATTTGGCGGGAGTTGGGGCGCGACGCTGTCGTTGATTTACGCCCAAGCGCACCCTGATCGTGCGACAGCGCTTGTGCTGCGTGGCGTATTTTTGATGACCCAGCCGGAGCTTGACTGGTTCTATGGCGGTGGGGCTGGCGTTTTCTGGCCGGATCTTTGGGGGCATTTTGCCGGTTTGATCCCAAAAGGTGAGCAGGATGATTTTATTGCGGCCTACCACAAGCGGCTATTCTCGGGCGATTTTCAAAGCGAAATCCGTCATGCGCGTGCGTGGGCCTCTTGGGAAAATGCGCTTGCGTCTATAGAAAGCAATGGACCAAGCGGTGACAGCCCTGCGGAATATGCCCGCGCATTCTCGCGGCTAGAAAACCACTATTTCTATCACGCTGGCTTCCTTGGTCCAGACCAACAGATATTGGACAATATGGATAAAATCGCCCACATTCCTGGTGCGATTGTCCAAGGGCGGTTTGATATGATTTGCCCCCCTGTGTCCGCGCATAAGTTGGCGCAACTTTGGCCAAATTCGCGCCTGACGTTGATCGGTAAAGCGGGTCATGCATTGTCAGAGCCGGGGATTAGTGCAGAACTTGTTCGGATCATGGACCAGATGGGCGTACAGGGCATTGGTTGACTATGGGGTTTACAGGTCGAGGTCAGTCGTTAAGGTTGACCTCTGAACCATCTGGGAACTTGAATTTTGGGCAACGTCCTAAGCATTATACTTCAACGCCTTGCATTGGGCTTACTTACTCTTTTGATCGTTTCCATTGTTATCTTTGTGGCCGTTAATATGCTGCCCGGTGACTTTGCTGAATTGATCCTTGGTCAAGGGGCCACCCCGGAAGCTGTCAAATCTATTCGTGAAGATCTTGGTCTCGACCAGCCACTGGTTAGTCGGTATTTCGGATGGCTTGGTGGCATGTTGACTGGTGATCTTGGTACCAGCTTTTCGCAATTGAATTTCCAGACCAATATGGGCGGTGGCGCGGGCAAGACAGTGGCCCAACAAATCGCACCACGCTTTGCCAACACGATGTTCCTTGCGACGGTCACTGCTGCGATTGCTGTGCCGGTTGCCGTGACGCTTGGTATTCTTGCGGCACTATACCGAAACACGATTTTTGACCGTGCGGCCAACATATTTACGCTCAGCTCCATCAGTAGTCCTGAATTTTTCATGGCCTATGTGCTGATCCTATTCTTTGCTGTTTTGAACCCGATCCTGCCGTCGCTGTCGAACATCTATGACGGAATGGTGTTTAGTGATCGGTTAAACAAATCCTTGCTGCCTGCGTTGACGCTGACACTGGTTGTAACCGCACACATGATGCGGATGACGCGTGCCGCGATCATTAACTTACTTGCTTCGCCTTATATTGAAATGGCGCGCCTCAAAGGCATGTCGCCAATGCGCGTCATCGTCAGACATGCGCTGCCTAACGCGCTGGCACCGATCATCAACGTGGTTGCGTTGAACCTTGCTTACCTGATCACTGGTGTTGTCGTGGTTGAGGTGGTGTTCGTCTATCCGGGCATCGGTCAGCTGTTTGTGGATAGCGTGAAAATTCGAGACATCCCCATCGTTCAAGCCTGTTGCTTGATCTTTGCTGCCGCTTACATCCTGTTGAACCTGACAGCCGACGTTATGTCGATCCTGTCCAACCCACGTCTGCGGCATCCAAAATGAGCTTTATTTTCGGCACAATTATCTGTCTTGCCATTATCGCTGGTACTGCGTGGGCATTCCGCAGACTTGGTCAGTATGGAACGGGCAATGCGCCGCAATATCGCGATATGTCGTTCGGTGTGGCGTTTGGATATGTCCTTGCGCTGGTCGTGCTCGTTTGGCTGGGCTTGGCGTACGTCGCATCATTAAGCAGTAACACCGTCGTTGCGAACAAATTCTTTTTCCTCGGCGTCGCGATTAACGGGTTCATCCTGTTTTCCATCGCCGCATGGCTGTTTCGGATGATTGGGCGTCACGTTGGCACAGAGAGCACACGCAAGCTGTTCCGTGTGATGCCGCTGACCGCATCCTTTGGTGTGCTGATAATTCTGGTCTATGCGATCCTTGCGATCTTCGCGGGTGCGATCGCGCCTTATGGCCAAGATGAAATTTTGCAGGGCGTTGCAGCTAACATCATTCCTGGTGGTGATCCGGCGCTGGGCGGTGATCCTGCATTCCCGTTGGGCACAGACCAGATTGGCCGCGATATCATGTCGCGCCTGATTTACGGTGCACAAAATACGGTGGGTATCGCGTTTGCCACCACACTTTTGGCGTTCTTTATTGGCGGATCACTTGGTTTTCTTGCAGCGGTCGTTGGTGGCTGGACAGACCAAATCCTGTCGCGTGGCGTTGATGTGTTGATGGCGATCCCGTCACTGATTTTTGCGCTGCTGTTAATGACAATCGCATCCGTTTGGTCGTCTCGACTTGGCATTCCGCTGACCGTGTTCATGGTGCTGATCATTGCGGTGATTGATAGCACTCGTGTGTTCCGTTTGGCCCGTGCAGTTGGGCAAAACATCGTTGTGATGGATTATATTGAGGCCGCAAAGCTGCGCGGAGAAGGCATGTGGTATCTCGTGTTTCGAGAAATTCTGCCAAACGCGACTGCACCGTTACTGGCTGAGTTTGGTCTGCGGTTCTGTTTTGTGTTTCTGACCATCGCAGCGCTGTCGTTCCTTGGCGTCGGCATCCAGCCACCGCTGGCCGATTGGGGCACCATGGTGCGTGATAGTGCGGCGTTCATTAACTTCGCGCAGTTTGCACCAAAGGCGGCGCTAACACCGCTGCTGGCGGCTGGCGCAATTGCCTTGCTGACTGTCGCTGTCAACTTTGTTGTTGACTGGATGTTGCATAGATCATCGGGGTTGAAGGAATGACTGATACGCTGCTTGAAATTTGTGGATTATGGCTTGAGGGTCAATCTGAAGAAAAATGGAAACCGATTATCAATGGTGTCGACTTGACCTTGAAAAAGGGTGAGGTGCTAGGGTTGATCGGTGAATCTGGCGCAGGAAAATCCACGCTTGGGTTGGCTGCAATGGGTTTCTGCCGTGACGGTGTGCGTATTTCTCACGGATCCGTTGAATTCGATGGCATTGATCTGCTGACTGCATCTGCTGCCGTGAAGCGTGGCCTGCTGGGTAAGCGTATCGCCTATGTCGCGCAATCTGCCGCCGCGAGCTTTAACCCTGCCCACCGTATCATTGATCAGCACGTTGAAGGACCGACGCAGCACCGCGTTATGTCGCGTACTGAGAGCGAAGCCGACGGCATGGCGCTTTATGCAAAGTTGCGTTTGCCTAACCCAGACCAGATTGGATTTCGGTATCCGCATCAGGTATCTGGTGGACAGCTGCAGCGCGCGATGACTGCGATGGCGATGGCGTGCCGACCTGATCTGATTATCTTTGATGAACCTACAACTGCGCTTGATGTGACGACCCAAATCGAAGTGTTGGCGTCTATTCGTGATATCGTAAAAGACTTTAATACTGCCGCAATCTATATCACCCATGATCTGGCTGTTGTGGCCCAAATGTCTGACAAAATTAAGGTCTTGCTGAAGGGTGACGAGGTTGAAACTGCCGACACGCGCACGATGCTGTCAGCACCGACGCAAGAATACACAAAATCCCTTTGGGCTGTGCGCAGCTTTGAGCGGCCTTTGAAATCACCTGTTGTTGTGGGCTCCATTCCTTCTGTGTCCGTGCAAAATATTGATGCTGCGTATGGCAAATCCAAGGTGCTGTTTGACGTCAGTTTTGACATGCACGAAGGACGTACGGTTGCCGTAGTTGGCGAATCTGGGTCCGGCAAATCGACCGTTGCGCGTTGTATCACAGGGCTATTGCAGACGACCGCTGGACAGATCAGTTTTGGTGGAGAGGTTATGCCTGCCAATTACCGTAAGCGGACCAAGGACCAATTGCGCCAAGTACAGATGATTTACCAAATGGCCGATACTGCGCTAAACCCGCGCATGTCGATCGGCGAGATTATTGCGCGGCCTGTGCAGTTTTATCTTGGTCTGACTGGCAAGGCGAAGCGTGCCCGCGTAGATGCGTTGCTTGACCAGATCGAGTTAGAGCCGTCCGAGTATTATAACCGGCTGCCGTCCGAGCTTTCAGGTGGTCAAAAACAGCGGATTGGTATCGCGCGTGCGCTTGCCGCCGAGCCAAAGTTTATTATCTGTGATGAGGTAACGTCAGCCTTGGATCAGCTGGTTGCTGAAGGTATCTTGCGCTTGCTAGCTAAACTGCAAGATGACCTAAAATTGTCATATATGTTTATTACCCATGACCTTGCAACTGTCCGCGCAATCGCTGATGAAGTGGTCGTCATGAAAGACGGGCGCGTCGTTGAGGCGGGTCCGAAAAAGGAAATGTTTACACCACCCCATCACCCGTACACCGATTTATTGCTGTCATCCGTGCCCGAAATGGACCCTGATTGGCTGACAAATTTGTTACAGGAACGCGGAGTTGATAACATCGGCGACGCTGCTGTGTGTAAGATGTAATCACGAATCACCGCGCAAGTGGAGAAACTAAAGGCGTGAAAATGCGCCTAAGACCAACTAGGGAGAACGAAATGTTACATGGAATTAGCAGACGTGGTCTGATGAAAACTGGCGCTGCCGCTGGTGTTTTGTCGATGACTGGTATGCCGCTTAAGGCGGCGACAAGAGGCGGTAAATTAACCGCTGGCTTGGGTGGTGCAAACACATCTGATAGCTGGGATAGCCGCACGCATTCTGATATCTTTATGCTCGCTTGTGCGCAGGGATCTGTTTTTGACAGCCTGACAGAAGTTGCGGCCGATGGATCTCTAAAGGGCGAGCTGGCCGAAAGCTGGGAAGCATCCGCTGATGCGAAAACTTGGACGTTCAATCTGCGTTCTGGCGTGACGTTCCACAACGGCAAAGCGTTTGGCGCTGACGATGTGATCGCGTCCTTGGGCATGCACATTGGTGAAGACAGCAAATCTGCAGCGAAACCGATTGTTGAAGCCATTGCTGAGATGAAGAAAATGTCTAACTTGCAGGTGCAGTTTACGCTTGCATCCGCCAACGCAGATTTCCCATACTTGATGTCTGACTATCATATCTGCATGTATCCAGCTGGCATGATCGAAGAAGCGATTGCCAAGGGTATCGGTACAGGTCTGTATCAGGTCGAAAGCTTTGATCCAGGTGTGCGCATGGTCGCAAACCGCGTTAAAGATCACTATAAAGGTGACACTGCTGGCTTCTTTGATCAGATCGAATATATCGCGATCAACGATAACACTGCTCGCATGAACGCGTTGATGACTGGCCAAGTTGATACGATCAACCGGATTGATTTCAAAACTGAAGCTTTGCTGAAAGCCAACCCTGCGTTGCGCATTCAAGAAGTCACCGGCAACCAGCAGTATACGTTCCCAATGCTGACAGACACGTCGCCATATAACGACGTCAACGTGCGTAAGGCGTTGAAGTACGGTGTGAACCGTCAAGAATTAGTCGACAAAATCCTGCAAGGTCACGGCGCAGTTGGTAACGATACGCCAATCGGTCCCGCAAACCAGTTCTACCACGACGAGATGGAGCAGCTGGCTTACGATCCTGATAAGTCCAAGTTTTACCTCAAGCAGGCTGGCCTTGACAGCATCGACATCGATCTGTCCGCTTCTAACGCAGCATTTGAAGGTGCGGTTGACGCCGCTCAGTTGATGCAAGCCTCGATGTCTGCGGGAGGGATCAATGTGAATGTGATACAGGAACCTGCTGATGGTTATTGGTCAAATGTGTGGCTGAAAAAGAGCTTCAGTGCTTGTTATTGGTCCGGCCGTGCCACTGAAGATTGGATGTTCGCGACAGCGTACGAAACTGATGTTCCTTGGAATGACAGCCAGTGGGATGATAAAGACAGCGCTCGTTTCCAAGAACTGCTTTTGACAGCACGCGCTGAACTAGATAGTGATGCGCGCAAGGCCCAGTACTTTGAAATGCAAGAGATTTTGCGGGACGAAGGCGGCGTGATTATTCCGATGTTCGCCAACTATGTTCAGGCTGTGAACAACCGGATCAGCAGCCCTGATCAGATCGGTAACCTGTGGCAGATGGATAACGCACGCATGTCCGAGCGTTGGTCCGTAGCGTAAGCTACCCTACCTAAGAATGAGAACGCCCCGCAATTTGTGGGGCGTTTTTCGTTGTATTTTTCATATAAGTTTTGCGTAAGTTTCGCATAACCTGGTTTTTGCCTGCGGTGAGAGTATTTTGAGAAGCAAAGGTGGATGCATTTTTCGTCATAGGATTGCCACGTTTGTATCGTTTGGAGGTGGTTAATTGCGGTGGCGCAAAAATCTAGCAATGGCTGGGGAGGGAACTTTCTATGATCGATGTTATGAAATCAACAACCAAGACTGTGATGGCGGTATTACTATTGACCGTGGCGCCTGCGGTCGCGATCAGCGTTTCGGCGACGCCTGCATTTGCTAAAAAGGGCGGAAATTCCAGTCGTGGGAAATCCAATGGAAGCCGTGGCAACCGTGATGCGCGACCTAGCCGCCGCGATGCGCAACCTAACGGTAATTTAGTAAATCACGGCAGCCACGACGCGGAATCTACCGAAGATTCAGCAAACCATGGCGCAATTGCCAGTGAATTGAAGGGCCTAAATGCAGCCCATGCAAGCCAAAACGGCTTAGAAAATTCTTCGCCAAATAGCATGCCGAGTAAGTTGTTTACTTATCAGCAGGCGATGCTTGCTCCAACGGCGTATCAAGATGCGTCTGAAGCACTTGATACGTTGACGGGCGAGATGGCAGAGCTTGATTATTACAAACTGTACCCTGACGGTGATTATGAAGCAGCGCTCAGTGAAGCACAGAGCACTTTCGATGCCGCGGAATTGGCGTTTTCCACTTTTGAAACTGATGCAGAAACATCGTTGTTCGATTTGATAGGTGAGGAAGAACTAACTGACGAAGCGATGGCAGCATTACTGGCGCTTTTGGGTCTTTAATCTAAAAACGGGGCAAGCGATCATTTGATTGCTTGCCCTCTTGCAGACTCACCACCCTTACTCTATGAGCTAATCAACAGCGGCGTGCTGGCTTCCACCCCCAGCGCCCAACCGGAAATTTGTGACGGGCCGTGCGCCCGTTTTTTTGTGCTTGGAGCACCCATGAACGATCTGATCGCCAAAGCGGCTATTGACCGCCGTATCGCCGAGATCATCACACCTGTTGTCGAAGACATGGGTTTTGAGATCGTCCGTATTCGTCTGATGACTGGCAAGGAAAGCATCTTGCAGATTATGGCCCAAGGCCCTGATGGCAACATCGAGGTTGATGCTTGTGCCAAGATCAGCACCGCCATTTCGGCCACGATGGATGTCGAGGATCCAATCCTTGATGCCTATACGTTGGAAGTATCGTCCCCCGGCATTGACCGCCCGCTGACGCGGTTGAAGGATTTTGCCAAGTGGGAAGGTTTTGAAGCCAAGATTGAGACTGATGAGTTAATCGACGGTCGCCGTCGTTTTAAGGGTCAGCTTTCTGGTGTTGAAGGTGACGAGATTTTGATCACGATCGCTGAGGGCACGATTGGCCTGAAATTTGAATGGCTGTCAGATGCTAAACTGGTACTGACAGATGAATTGATCCGCGATGTTTTGCGCGGACGTAAAGATGCGGGTCAAATCGACGAGACCCAATTTGATGAAATCGAAACCATCATTGATGGTGAGGAGAAAACCTGATGGCAATTACTTCAGCAAACCAGCTTGAACTTCTGCAAACAGCCGAGGCTGTGGCCCGTGAAAAGAACATCGACGCCAATTTGGTTGTTGAGGCGATGGAAGAATCACTCGCGCGTGCGGCTAAGTCCCGATATGGCGCAGAGATGGACATTCGTGTTGCCATCGACCGCAGCACTGGAAAAGCGACCTTCACCCGTGTTCGTACGGTTGTTGAAGAAGAGCTGATGGAAAACTATCAGGCCGAGTTCACTGTTGAGCAAGCCAAGGATTACATGACTGACCCTGAGGTCGGCCAAGAGTTTGTTGAGATCGTCCCACCAGTTGAGTTGGGCCGTATTGCTGCACAATCCGCCAAGCAGGTGATCTTGCAAAAGGTCCGCGAAGCCGAGCGTGACAAGCAGTACGAAGATTTCAAAGACAAAGCCGGTACAATCATCAATGCGCTTGTTAAGCGTGAAGAGTACGGCAACGTTATTGTTGATGTGGGTTCTGGCGAAGCGATTTTGCGTCGCAACGAAAAGATCGGCCGTGAGGCTTACCGCCCGAACGATCGTATCCGTTGTTTCATCAAAGAAGTTCGTCGCGAGCAACGTGGTCCGCAGATTTTCTTGTCGCGTACAGCCCCAGAGTTCATGATCGAGCTGTTCAAGATGGAAGTCCCTGAGATTTATGAAGGTATCATCGAGATCAAGGCCGTCGCCCGTGATCCAGGTTCACGTGCCAAGATCGCTGTGATTTCATATGATAACTCTATTGATCCGGTTGGTGCCTGTGTTGGTATGCGCGGTAGCCGTGTTCAGGCTGTTGTGAACGAACTACAGGGCGAGAAGATCGACATCATTCCTTGGAATGAAGATATGCCAACGTTCCTTGTGAACGCATTGCAGCCAGCCGAGGTTTCCAAGGTTGTTCTGGATGAAGAAGCCGGCAAGATCGAAGTTGTTGTTCCAGAAGAGCAGCTGTCGCTGGCGATTGGCCGTCGTGGTCAAAACGTGCGCCTTGCGTCTCAGTTGACTGGTTTGGCCATCGACATCATGACCGAAGAAGAAGAATCCAAGCGTCGTCAGGCCGAGTTCGAGCTGCGCACTGGCTTGTTCATGGAAGCGCTTGATCTGGACGAATTCTTTGCCCAGTTGTTGGTATCCGAAGGGTTCGCGAGCCTTGAAGAGGTCGCTTATGTTGAGCTGGCTGAATTGTTGGTCATCGAAGGTATTGATGAAGGTACGGCTGGCGAATTGCAGACACGTGCCCGCGAGCATCTGGAAGCGATCAACAACAAGGCGATGGAAGCTGCCCGCGCTGCGGGTGTTGAAGATAGCCTTGTGAACTTTGAAGGTCTGACACCGGTTATGCTTGCTGCACTTGGTGCTGATGGCGTGAAAACGCTGGAAGACTTTGCGACCTGTGCGGATTGGGAGCTGGCCGGGGGTTGGACCACAGTCGACGGCGAGCGTCATAAAGACGAAGGCGTATTGGAGAAATTTGAAGTTTCACTGGAAGAGGCACAAAATATGGTCATGACAGCCCGCGTTATGTTGGGTTGGGTTGATCCTGCTGATCTTGAAGCCGATAGCGACGATGCCGATGCGGCAGAGGAGGCCGAAGCCTGATCGCAGGCTTCGGAGTTTCCCCATGGCACGCGGTGGTCACAAAAAACAACAAGACGACGATGTAGAACGTAAGTGCATCGTAACAGGAGAGGTCACACCAGTGACCGGCCTTGTCCGTTTTGTTGTTGGTCCTGAAAACACGGTTTACCCCGATATTTTGGGTAAATTGCCGGGCCGTGGTATGTATGTGTCCGCAACAAGGGCAGCATTGGAAGAAGCAGGGCGTGGACAGTTTTCGCGCAGCGCCAAGCAGGCAGTGACCGTTCCGGATGGTTTGGTCGACGAAGTTGAACGTCAATTGGCGCGTCACGCGCTTGAGATGATCACTTTGGCCCGCAAGGCAAGCCGCGCTGTTTGCGGATTTGAAAAAGTTAAGGGCTGGCTCGCCGGTGGTGAGCGTGTCCGCGTTTTGTTGCAAGCATCTGACGGATCAGAGCGCGGCAAGGCAAAATTATGGACCCCTGAGGGTGCCCGATATTTCGGGTGTTTCACTTCGGAGGAATTGGGTTTGGCATTTGGGCGTGGAAGTGTGATACATTGCGCGCTCTCGACTGGAAAACTCAGCAACCGTGTTGTAGAGGAAGCCACAAAGCTACGTGGCCTACGAGAGATAGACGGCGGCGATGAGCCAGCCGGGAAGGATATAGAAGCCAAATGAGTGATAACGACGGCAAAAAGACACTCGGTCTTGGTGGTTCGCGCCCAAGCAATGTGAAGCAGAGCTTCAGTCACGGACGCACCAAGAACGTGGTCGTTGAAACCAAACGCAAGCGCGTTGTGGTACCCCAACCTACTGGTGCGGCGAAGACAACGGCGAGTGGTAACACTGCGCCTCCGATGGGCGGCGACCCATCCAAGCGTCCGGCAGGCATTTCTGATGCCGAGCTCGCGCGCCGGATGAAGGCATTGGCCATGGCCAATGCCCGTGAGGCTGAAGAAACCATTAAGCGTGAAGCTGAAGAGAAAGCCCGTGCCGCAGATCGTGAAGCACGCCGTGCTGAGCAAGACGCCAAAGAGGCCGAACTTCGTGCACGTGAAGAAAGCGTGAAAGCAAAAGCTGACGAAGAAGAGCGCAAGCGCGCCGAGGCCGTTCGCGCCAAAGCGGTTGCTGATGCGCCTGCTGCTGCACCGCCCAGTGAAGCGACTGCGCCTCGTCCGTCGTCCGCGCCCCGCAATGCGGACCGCGAAAAGGCGAACCGCGGTAACGACAACACCAAAGCCAAACCAGCGCGTGGCGCTGACGACAATCGCCGTGCCGGTAAGCTAACGCTGAACGACGCGATGGCTGGCCGTCATGGTGGCCGTCAACGGTCAATGGCTGCGATGAAGCGCAAGCAAGACAAGGCCCGCGCCAAGGCGATGGGTATTTCTGCTGAGCGTGAAAAGGTTTTCCGCGACGTGTCTTTGCCTGAGGCGATCACCGTTTCTGAGCTGGCTATTCGTATGACCGAGCGTGTGTCTGACGTTGTGAAGGCGTTGATGAACAACGGCATCATGGCGACCCAAACACAGACTATCGATGCTGATACTGCCGAGCTGATCATCGAAGAATTTGGCCACACAGTTGTACGTGTATCTGATGCCGACGTTGAGCAGGTCATCGACCAAATCCAAGATGATGAAGCTGATTTGTTGCCGCGCGCCCCGATCATTACGATCATGGGTCACGTTGACCATGGTAAGACATCGTTGCTTGATGCGATCCGTAACGCTCGCGTTGTTGCTGGCGAAGCTGGTGGCATTACGCAGCACATCGGTGCGTATCAGGTCACGACCGAAAGCGGTCAGGTTCTGTCGTTCCTTGATACCCCGGGTCACGCGGCGTTTACGTCGATGCGATCTCGTGGTGCTCAGGTTACCGACATTGTTGTTCTGGTTGTTGCTGCTGACGATGCGGTTATGCCGCAGACCATCGAGGCGATTGCTCACGCAAAGGCCGCTAAGGTTCCAATGATTGTTGCGATCAACAAGATTGACCGTCCTGCGGCTGATGTGAACAAAGTGCGCGTCGAATTGTTGCAGCACGAAGTTATTGTTGAAGCCATGTCTGGTGATGTGCAGGACGTTGAAGTGTCTGCGATTACTGGCGAAGGCCTGCCAAAACTGCTTGAGGCCATCGCGCTGCAAGCCGAGATTTTGGAACTGAAAGCGAACCCGAACCGCGCCGCATCTGGCGCTGTTATCGAGGCACAGCTTGACGTGGGTCGTGGTCCTGTTGCGACTGTTCTTATCCAGAACGGTACACTGAAGACT
>Ga0307994_1000196_pt1 | contig 48135 bp, 37 predicted proteins | sample EllFjometagen261_FD_203171 | JGI IMG/M metagenome (GOLD analysis project Ga0307994, IMG submission 203171) | Marine microbial communities from Ellis Fjord, Antarctic Ocean - #261 | ecosystem: Environmental > Aquatic > Marine > Unclassified | place: Southern Ocean | collected 2014-11-02
TCGATGACGTTTAGCTCCGCTTTACAGATTTTTGCACTTAAAGCCATGTTGACGTAGTTCCTCTAAAGCGTTGTTTAAGCCCGCCATAGTACCTGAGTAACCGCTCTGTCGGGCAAATATAACGCGGCCTTAAGCTGGCAGAAAAGAGTTCAGTATATTGCCAATGAATTGTTTCGATATGGCAGGGTGAGTAATGATGGTGGTGATACCATCAGCACTGTTGCTTTCCTTTATATTTGATACACTTGAAGTCTAAGCAGTGGGTACATGTGACTACCCACTGCAGCCCATTTTAATTACATTTTAAGGTTAGGTTATGTCCAATCACAAAGCGCTAAATATGTTCGGTCGTTCTGGGAATCCAGCTCTTAAAGCTGACACCTTTAGCCAGAGTGCACGAGGAACTTCCTCATCCGGCGGCATTCAGTCGATGGCTTCAGGCACGATGACGCTGCAAGGAACGGTTAACAAAACGGGCATTTTGTTGGCATTGGTTGTTTTATCTGCAACCTACATATGGAACTTGTTTTTCGACAGTGGTGATGCTGGTGCTGTTATGCCCCTTGCAATAGGTGGAGCCATTGTTGGTTTTATCTTTGCGCTGATCACCATATTTAAAAAACAATGGGCGGGTACTACAGCGCCAATTTACGCGTTGGCGGAAGGGCTTTTTTTGGGTGCAATTTCCGCTATTTTTGAAGCGCAATATCCCGGCATTGTCATTCAGGCGGTAGGGCTTACGTTGGGCACACTTGCGTCACTGTTGTTTCTCTACAAAACGGGTATCGTCAAGCCAACTGAAAATTTCCGGTTGATGGTCACCTCGGCCACCATGGGTATTGGGTTACTGTACTTGGTCAGTATGTTGATGAATATGTTTGGTTCCGGTGGCGTCGGTTTTATCCATTCTAACGGCCTGTTCGGTATTGGTTTTAGTCTGTTTGTGGTGGCTATCGCCGCATTGAATCTGGTGTTAGATTTTGATTTTATCGAGCAGGGCTCTGAAATGGGTGCGCCTAAATATATGGAATGGTTTGGCGCATTTTCGCTGATGGTTACACTGATCTGGCTTTACCTTGAAATGTTGCGGCTGCTCGCTAAATTGAGAAGTCGCTAGTGGATGCTAATACGCTCATCTTTGGGTCGATGGCGGTCATTTCATTAGCTATCTTTTTTTACTTAGGGCGATTTAAAGCGTCGTCTAAGCAAACTGATCGAGATGATCGTATTGACTGGACGAAGAGAAGTTTCTCTCTTTGGAAAATATTTCTCTATTCGTTAGTGCTGGTTGGTGGGATTGTTTTGGTTTTACAGTTTATCTAAATTGCGGCTTAAGCTAAAGATTGCACCTTATTATAAAGATAAGTCGTCAGTTCTTGTCTATTGCCAATGCCGTCTAGGTCATCCCAGACAAGAGTGTCGCCAATCTCAGCGTGAATGGGTTGGCCGAACTTATTACGTGCTTCGTTGAGCAATAACGCCATGCGTAGAGGCTCTGCGACATGAGATGCTAGATGAAAAATACGACTATTTTGTCCGTGAAAGTAGATTGGCACAACATTGGATTGGGCGTCTCTAATCAACTTAGCAGCGAAGGTTGTCCAGGGAGCGTCAACGGCCTTGCCCAGGCCGTTTCGGTCAGCTGTGGAGACATAGCCTGAAGGGAAAATAAGTAGCGGGATATCTTCTTTGAGGCACTCTAAAGCCATCTTTTTAGTGCGTATATTATTCTTGATGGCACTTTTAGTTTCTTTGAAGTCGATCGGCAAAAAATAGGGCGCTAAATCTTTGTCTTGGCACAGCATTGCGTTGATTAAGATGCGAAAATTACCTCGGGCTTTTATCGCCATATCGCAAAGGGCTAGGCCATCGACTACACCAAAAGGATGGTTGGCCACAAACACCAATGGGCCTGATTTAGGCAGTGCAGCTAATTTATTGGCGTCGTAATGGGTTTCTATTCCTGTGGTTTTTAGTGCTGTTGAAAAAAAGGATTCTACGTTAAAAGGCTTTTCTTTTAGTTGGTCATAAAGAGCTTCAATTTTTCGTCGACCAAACAGGATTTCAACAGACGAGATGAACTTTTGCACCAGCCAAGGGTCCGAAGGCTGCACATAGGTAAGCGTTGGTTTTTCTTGCACATAACCAGAAATGTGAGAGTCTAAATTGTCTTGCGATTGCGCCAAGGATATTCTCCAAACTCTTTTCATTTAATTTTTGCACAAAAGTTAAACAAAGTGTTAGTGATAATGTCGTCTCTTTACCGGAGCAAATTAGTATTGTTTGGACTAACAGGATCTTAAGACCGTATACGCCCCTATATTTTTGAAGCTTTGATTGCATAGTTGAATTGACTCTGAGATTATCGTCGTCGATCTGAAAGCTCACACCCACGTTAAAACTTAAAAAAGAGGAATTTTATGAAAATCAGCAGGGAATTGGACATCGTTGTCTATGGCGCCACCGGATTTACCGGCCGTCTGGTCGCTGAATATCTTAATCAGCAGTACGGTGTCAATGGAGAAGTTAAATGGGCAATGGCTGGGCGTAGCCGAGATAAGTTAGTAGCTGTGCGAGATGAAATGGGTGTTGGGTCTGATGTGCCTTTGATTGTCGCGGATGCCTCTGATGTAGAGTCTGTGAATAAAATGGTAGCCAGCACGTCGGTAATATTGACAACGGTCGGCCCTTATCAACTTTATGGCAATGAGTTAGTCGAGGCCTGTGCCGCACAGGGGACTGATTATGTTGATCTCTGTGGTGAGCCGGCCTGGATGCATAAAATGATTGCCGCACACTCAGCGGCGGCTGAAAAAAGTGGCGCTCGCATCGTCTTTTCTTGCGGATTTGACTCAATTCCCTTCGATTTAGGCGTATTCTTTTTGCAGCAACACGCTGTGAGTACTTTCGGTAGTACGGTAGGTCGCGTCAAAGGGCGAGTGCGGGCAATGAAAGGAACTATGTCTGGTGGAACCTTGGCCAGTTTCAAAGAGACCATGGCCGCGGCGGGAAGAGACCGAAGCCTTATCGGAATACTACGTAATCCGTTTGCGTTGACATCAGGCTTTGAAGGAGCTGAACAACCTCTGGGTAATCAGCCGGAATACGATGAGGCATTGCAGAGCTGGATTGCTCCCTTTGTAATGGCAAGTATTAACACTAAAAATGTACATCGCTCTAACATGCTTTTAGGCCATTCCTACGGTAAAGATTTTGTCTATGACGAAATGATGGTTACTGGGCCGGGGGACAAAGGTGAGGCGATCGCAAAGGCGGTAACAGAGGACACTTCTATGGCAAAGAGCACTATACAGCCGGGAGAAGGGCCGAGCAAAGAAGAACGCGAAAATGGCTTCTACGATATTTTAATGGTGGGAGAACATACAGATGGCCGCTCTGTGCGGGTCAGTGTCAAAGGCGATAGGGATCCGGGTTATGGTTCGACATCTAAAATGATTGCAGAGAGCGCTATTTGCTTAGTTAAAAATCCTCAACTGGCTTCTGGTGGAATCTGGACCACGGCACCAGTGATGGGTGCAGAGTTAATTGAAAGGCTTCAAGAAAATGCAGGCCTTACCTTTACTGTAGAGAGTTAAAGTTTGATCAGCGCCCACCTTTAGGTCAGCTATTGCTGACTTCAAGGTGGCTTTTACTTGGGGGACCTACGTTTCTAGATTTTTTTTAGCTCAAGCGTTATTTTGTTGGTTCCACTTCACGCACTCGTCCAACGTAACCCCTGATCCACCAAAGATGTCCAAGGCACTGCCTATGGTCAAATCTACCTTGTCCGCTGAAAGCTCTTTTACTCTATCTAAGTCTCGTAGCGAGGTGGCACCACCGGCATAGGTCGTAGGGATAGAAACGATTTTCCCTAATGCACTAACTAAATCATCATCAATACCCGCTTGAAGACCTTCCACGTCCGCGCTGTGGATTAAGAATTCAGCACAGTAAGGCTGCAGCAGTTCAATTAAGTGTGCATCAATTTTAACATTGGTAATGGTCTGCCAGCGATTGGTAGCCACCATCCAACCCTGATTGGTTTTTCTGCAACTTAGGTCAAGGACTAAATTTTCAGGGCCAACTAGGGCACTGATATTCGATAGTTTTCCCCAGGAAAATTGGTTGCCCTCAAATACATAAGACGTCACGATGACTTTCGATGCACCGGCATTAAGATAGTTGAGTGCATTATCCAAATTGACTCCGCCGCCAAATTGTAATCCTTTTGGATAGGCGGTGAGCGCATCAAGCACTGACTGTTGATTATTTTGGCCCAAGGATATTAAGTGCCCGCCCTGGAGGCCAATATTTTTATACAGTTCCGCGTAGTAATCAGAGCGATGATCGCTGACAAAATTAGCCTTGGTGCCGGAGTCGGAAAGACTGCCGCCAACTATTTGCTTTACCTTGCCTTGATGAAGATCAATACAGGGGCGAAAGGCGGTCAAGGTAGCTACTCCCAAAAGAGTTGAAAGACCCGCATTATAGACAGCAATGGTTGATTAAGTAAGCGTCACGCAATAACTACGAAAGCCTAGAAACGTGAGCCTGATAGTTTAGTGTCAGCATCTCGCCAGGCGTGCTTATAGGCTTTGAAGGTTTCCTCGGCCTCTAATGCTTTACCTTGGGCCGCTAGACTTTGCCATAGACCAAAAAGAGCCCAGCCATTATTTTGATGCCACTCTAAATCCTGACGATAAACAGTCTCAGCTTCTGCTGCACGACCCGCTTTAAGGAATGCGGCTCCAAGGTAATGTCGCATTGGCTGAGGCCAGTCAGGTGGTTCGATGTAACCATTTTTATCTTCCAACTCTACAGCCGCCTGATAGTCTGCAATCGATTCACTCAAGGCACCGCTGGCTTGTTTGATTTCCCCAGATAGCCCTAAGGCTGCAAGTTTGAGCAGTGATGACACGGGCGTTGGGCCAACACGGTATTGGTCGACATTTTTTAGAGATGAAATTTGCCAAATTTTGCCAAGTTCGCGACGCGCTGAAATTAGGTCGCCTTTAGCGGCATAGGCACCGCCCAGACAATAGCTCCATATACCGTCAAGGTAAGGAGTGCCTGACGCGGTTGGCTTACTATCTAGAATCTCTTCCCAGTGGCCGAACATCTTATTCACCAGACACACGCCGGATAGGCGCTTCTGGTTCCTGCCATTCTCTAAATCGTCCGAATTGATATCAGCAGCCAGTTTTTTGGCGGCATCGATGGCCACCGCATAGTCACCTTGGAAGGACGCGGCATATTTAATAAAATCGATTGCGTGGGGTGCATGAATTTTGGCCGAAAGAGGGTAGGTGCCCAGATTTGGCAGTGGGCGATCGCCCCATATTTCTAAAAACTCTTTGTCTACTTCTTGTGAGCGTACATTGCTGGCCACAGCTTTATCAAACTGACCAACGCGAACATAAATATGTGATGGCATATGCACTATATGACCGGCCATTGGCATAGTGGCTGCAAGTCGATCAGCTGACGCTAAAGCACGCTCCGGTTCTCTAGAGGCCTCCATCAAGTGAATGTAGAGATGATTAGCCCCAGGGTGATCTGGGCGGGAGGCAAGGGCGCTCTCAAGCACCTCTGCTATTTTGCCAGTATCACCTACTGGCGATCCATCGTGATTCCAGTAATTCCATCGCCCTATATTCATAAATGAGGCGGCATATAGAGCCGCGATGTCTGGATCATTAGGGTATTTTTCTTGAAGTGCTCTTGCCGCTGCTAAGTATGCAAGGTCGCGTTCGTGACTGTCTGAAATAGATTCTTGATCGTATAAAACATATAACGCATTAATCATCTCTCGTTCAATAGTGGCTGCCTTATCGATCAAGTTCAGAGCTTTTTTGATTGCCTTTAAGCCCTCTGATTTGGGGTCATCAGGCATGCCTGAATAGCGACTATTAGGGTTTGGCCCCATAGCATGTGCCAGGCCCCAGTAGACCATAGGATGAGTAGGGTCATGCAGCGCAGCCTGTTGATATGACGCGATTGATTCGGGAAAGTAAAAGCCCCATGCATAACGCAGGCCTTGATCAAAAAACTGCTGCGCTAGGGGTTCCTGTGTGGATATTGTGCGGTGATATACGCCTGATCCTTTGATCAATATAGCCTTGTCACCCTCTTCGATGTTTAGACTTGCAGCGGTAACATTTTGTGAGAAAAGTGGGCTGGTAACTGCTAATATCCCTGAAAATATAACCCCTAAACAGTTTGAGAAAATACGCATTAAAACGCCTCGGCGACAATTGATTCACTGCTGACTATATACTAACGTCTATTCAGTAAGAAGTTTGATTTACGCCTCAGGTGAAAGGGCGCAAGCAACCTTGGAGCCATTGGCTCTGTTAAGCTTTGCCACGATATTATTGCCTGCAATAAGTAATTTATCCAGATCTACACCGTGATCAATGCCTAAACCGGTAAGCATATAGACTAGATCCTCGGTGGCGACGTTACCAGAGGCGCCGTTGGCGTAGGGGCAACCACCTAACCCAGCGATCGAGCTATCAATCACCGAAATCCCCATCTGCAAGGCGATCAAAATATTTGCTAGGGCCTGCCCATAGGTGTCATGCATATGCATAGCAAGTTTGTCAGTGGGAATGCTGGCTAATAATTTATCCAGAAGGGCAGAGGTCGATGCAGGTGTGCCTACACCGATAGTGTCACCCAGAGAGATCTCATAGCACCCCATATGCAAAAGCTGTTGAGCGACTTCATCGACTTGCGCAACACTGACTGGGCCTTCATAGGGGCATCCTAATACACAGGAAACATAACCGCGTACGCTGATATTTTCAGACTTAGCTTTCGCCATTACCGGCAAAAAACGCGCAAGACTTTCGTCAATGGAGCAGTTAATGTTTTTCTGACTAAAGGTCTCCGATGCGGCAGCAAAAACAGCCACCTCTTTGACACCGCTCGCGATCGCTCGATCTAATCCCTGCATATTAGGGGTAAGGGCAGCATAGGTGATGTCTAAGTTACTAGGGGGCTGCATCGAGAGGGCAGCAAATACTTCGTGGCTACCTGCCATTTGCGGAACCCATTTGGGGCTGACAAAACTTCCGGCCTCGATGTAGGTTAGGCCAGCCTCGCGAAGCTGTGTGATTAGTTCAACTTTGGTATTTACATCAACGATTATTTTTTCGTTTTGCAGGCCGTCACGCGGACCGACTTCAACTATTCTGACATTGCTGGGATAGCTCATGTGTTGTCAGCCTCAAACGCTAATAACTCTGCACCGCCGTCGACAAGGTCACCATGCCGAAAATAGAACTCTATGACCATGCCATCACTAGGGGCGGTTATTGCATGCTCCATTTTCATCGCTTCCATGACCATTAAAACCTCGCCTTTACTGACATGTTCCCCGACATTAACAAATGAGGCCACTACGGTGCCGTTCATCGGCGCTTTGAGACTGCCGCTATCGAGATCTTGACCATCCAAGCCCAAATCTGGTTGTACTTCGGCGCAATGGAAAAAGCCCTGCGGCGTAAACAGGTCAAAGCTTGCACCCTCATCGACTATCGTAACTTTGTCTAGACTCGTTTGAGGGTTAGGCGTTCCATCAATAATAGCCTGCTGTACTTGAGCCTTGATCTGTTGCTGGGTTATTCCCCAGCTGCAGGTTAAATGCCACGGAGAATTGGGCTCGTTTGATTGATGCGCATCGTGCAACGCCTTTTGCGTGCGCAATTTAAGTATGGCCGCTGTTACCAGTGGGGCAGCATAACTAATATCCTGCTCACGCTTGCGGAATATCTCTTCTTCATGTTCTTCGATGAAGCCAGTATCCACATCTGCGGCTCTAAACGCATTACTGGTGGCTATATTGTAGAGAAAGCCGATATTGGTGATTAAACCGCTAATCCGATATTCACTTAGTGCATTAGCTAAGCGGGTTAGAGCGCGATCACGGTCGGTATCCCAAACAATGAGTTTAGATATCATAGGGTCATAATAAATACTGACATCGTCCCCCTCAACAACACCTGTATCCACGCGAACATTGGCGCTCTCGCTTGGTGGTTGCAGAAGGTTGAGTTTGCCCGTAGAGGGCAAAAAATCTTGATCAGGATCTTCAGCATAAATACGAGCTTCAAAAGCGTGACCATTAATTTTCAGCTCACTCTGTGAGGATGGTAAGTGTCCACCTGCAGACACTATGAGCTGCCATTCCACTAAATCTTGGCCAGTAATCATTTCAGTTACTGGATGCTCTACTTGTAAGCGTGTATTCATCTCCATGAAGAAGAAGTTACCCTTAGAATCAAGCAAAAATTCAACGGTACCCGCGCCTTCATAGTTTATCGCCTGGGCCGCTTTAATCGCCGCGTCGCCCATTTGCTGGCGAAGTGTTTGAGTCATACCCGGAGCAGGCGCTTCTTCGATGACCTTTTGATGTCTTCTCTGCACAGAACAGTCGCGTTCAAAGAGATAAACTGCATTATTATGACTGTCGCAAAATATCTGAATTTCGACATGGCGCGGTTTAAGCAGATACTTCTCTACTAGCATTATGTCATCATTAAAGCTGCTGATTGCCTCACGCTTAGCTGATTCGAGTGCTGATTCAAATTCAGCCTCTGAAAAGACAGAGCGCATGCCTTTGCCTCCTCCCCCAGCGGCCGCTTTTAGTAAAACAGGGTAGCCAATTTTGTTAGCTTCGAGTTTCAATGTATTGGAGCTTTGATCTTCTCCATGGTAGCCAGGCACTAAAGGAACGCCGGCGTCAGCCATGATGGTTTTAGCCGCAGACTTAGAGCCCATAGCCAAAATAGCCTCAACAGGTGGACCTATGAAGCTAATGTTGTGGGCGGCGCACTGACGACAAAACTCGGCGTTCTCAGATAGAAAGCCATAACCAGGGTGTATTGCTTGGGCGCCACTATCTATAGCCGCTTGAATTAGGTTGTCGACAACCAGATAAGATTCATTGGAGGGAGCTGGGCCAATATAAACGGCTTCATCGGCCATCTCCACATGCAGTGCAGTGCAGTCTGCGTCGCTGTAAACAGCCACAGTTGCAATGCCCATAACACGTGCAGTTTTAATGATTCGGCAGGCGATTTCGCCGCGATTGGCAATCAATATCTTAGTAAACATAATTTACGTTAATCCTTTAACCAGTTTGGCTTTCTTTTTTCTAGAAAGGCGTTTAGACCTTCTTGTCCTTGCCCACTTACGCGAATACCGGCAATGACCTCGCAGGTATGTTCAATCAAGGTTGAATCAATGGCTTTACCGCTAACCGCGAAGACTAGTTGCTTGGCTGCAGCTACAGCTTCAGGCCCATTACTAAGTATTACATCGACTAGTTGTTCTATTTTGTCGACCAAAAACTGCTCGTCAACCGCCTCATGAACTAGACCTATTTGCAGTGCGGTATTGGCATCAAAGTGTTCTGCGGTCATAAAGTAGCGCTTTGCTTGGCGCTCGCCAATGGCGGCAATGACATAGGGGCTTATGGTTGAGGGAACTAGACCTATCTTAACTTCACTGAGCGCAAAGCTCGCCTTGGATGAAGCTACGGCTATATCGCAACAACTGATGAGTCCTATTGCACCACCAAAGGCCACGCCCTGTACTCTGACAATGGTGGGAATAGGCATTTGATGAAGGGCATTAAGCATTGCAGCCAATGCATGTGCGTCGTTTAAGTTTTCTTGATATGAGTAACCTGCCATGCGCTTCATCCAGCTAAGATCAGCGCCAGCCGAGAAACTTTTACCCTCAGAGGTCAAGAGCATAATTCGCGCGGCAGGATTAGCCGCAATTGAGTTAAAAGCGTTGGTGAGTTGGATGATCATCTGATTATCAAAGGCATTGTGCTTGTCAGGATTGTTCAGAGTGACCTGAGCAACGCCGCGGTTATCAATTTGGGTGGTGACTTTATCCATTGCTGGTTCTCGATCTAAGTGATGTCTTTACTTACATTCTAAAGACACCAAACTTGGTATCCTCAATGACACGGTTATGGCTTGCGGAAATTGACAGGCCCAAGACCATGCGGGTATCCGCGGGGTCAATCACACCATCATCCCAAAGTCGCGCTGAGGCGTAGTAGGGGTGACCTTGATGCTCATAGCTGTCAATAATCGGCTGCTTAAATGCAGCTTCATCTTCAGCACTCCACTCGTTACCATCACGCTCATGCTTGTCTCTTGTGACCTGCGCCAGCACACCGGCGGCTTGTTCGCCGCCCATTACTGAAATACGAGCATTGGGCCACATGAACATAAAACGAGGGTCATAGGCGCGACCGCACATGCCGTAATTGCCCGCGCCAAAAGAGCCGCCAATTAATACGGTAAATTTAGGCACATTGGCGGTAGCAACTGCGGTCACCATCTTAGCGCCATGTTTTGCAATTCCGTCATTCTCATATTGCTTTCCAACCATAAAGCCGGTGATGTTTTGTAAAAACACCAGGGGAATCTTGCGCTGAGCGCAGAGCTCAATAAAGTGCGCGCCTTTCTGCGCCGATTCACCAAAGAGGATGCCATTATTGGCTACAATGCCTACCGGATAGCCAAATATTCGAGCAAAGCCACAGACTAATGTTGTGCCGTACAGGGTTTTAAATTCATCGAAGTCAGAACCGTCAACAATCCGGGCGATAATCTCACGCACATCGTAAGATTTACGAGCGTCTGCAGGGACCACGCCATAGATTTCTTTAGTTTCATAATCAGGCTCAACTGTCTCTTTCAAATCACCATTGACAGGCTTTGTTCGGTTGAGTCTAGATACAGCCTTGCGAGCTAAATCCAGCGCGTGATGGTCATTGTTGGCAAGGTGATCTACAACGCCTGAGATTCGAGAATGGACATCGGCCCCCCCGAGTTCTTCGGCAGTGACTACTTCGCCAGTAGCTGCTTTTACTAGCGGTGGGCCTGCAAGAAAAATAGTGCCTTGCTCTTTGACGATAATAGATTCATCTGCCATAGCAGGAACATAAGCTCCACCAGCAGTGCAGGAGCCCATAACTGCTGCAATTTGGGGAATATTGCGCGCAGACATATTGGCCTGATTAAAAAAGATACGACCAAAATGCTCTCGGTCGGGGAATACATCATCTTGACGGGGGAGGTTGGCACCACCGGAATCAACCAGATAGACACAGGGCAAATTGTTTTCCGCCGCAATAGCTTGGGCGCGTAGATGTTTTTTCACGGTAAGCGGGTAGTAACTACCCCCTTTGACGGTGGCATCGTTGGCCACCACCATACATTCTTGCCCGCTAACACGGCCAATGCCAGTAATAATGCCCGCAGCGGGAACCTCTTCGTCATAAACGCCGTGGGCCGCCAGAGCAGACAACTCAAGAAAGGGAGAGCCTGGATCAAGCAACCCTTGGACACGCTCGCGCGGCAATAATTTACCCCGGCTAATATGCCGCTCGCGCGCCTTGGCGCCGCCACCTTGATTAATAGTGACAAGGGTGCTTTTGAGATCATCGACCTTGGCCTCCATGGCCTCTGCATTAGCCGAAAAGTCAGCACTTTTAGTATTGATTTTGGTCTTAATAATGGCCATGGGTGTCCTCTTAACTACTTTGTGAAAAAAGTTCGCGCCCAATCAGCATGCGCCTAACTTCAGATGTACCAGCGCCGATTTCATAAAGCTTGGCGTCGCGCAACAACCTACCTGCCGGATATTCATTGGTATATCCATTGCCACCCAGAGCTTGAATTGTCTGTAGTGCCATCTGTGTGGCCTTTTCCGCAGTAAATAAAATCACAGCGGCGGCATCTTTGCGTGAATCTTGGCCCATGTCGCATGACTTGGCGACAGCGTAAAGATAAGCGCGTGATGCGTTGAGGTCTGTATACATGTCAGCGACTTTGCCCTGCATTAACTGGAATTCACCGATGGCTTGGCCGAACTGCTTTCTCTCATGAATGTAGGGAAGTACAACGTCTAAGCAGGCCTGCATAATGCCAACGGGTCCACCGGAAAGTACGGTCCGTTCGTAGTCTAAACCAGACATCAATACCGCCACTCCTCGGCCTTCACCGCCGAGAATATTTTCAGAGGGAACCTCGCAATCTTGAAATACCAGTTCGCAAGTGTTGGAGCCCCTCATACCTAACTTATCTAGCTTTTGATGGCGAGAGAACCCTGGATAATCACGCTCAACGATAAAAGCGGTAATACCTTTTGATCCTGCATCTATGTCGGTTTTGGCGTAGATAATATAGGTATGTGCATCAGGACCATTGGTGATCCACATTTTGTTGCCATTAAGCACATAGTGGGTTCCTTTTTTCTCAGCCTTCAGCGCCATGCCCACTACATCTGAGCCCGCATTCGGTTCGCTCATTGCCAACGCGCCAATATGCTCACCAGAGCATAAGGCTGGTAGATACTTTTGCTTTTGCCCTTCTGTGCCATTTTTGTGGAGCTGATTAACACAGAGATTTGAATGAGCACCATAGGACAAACCCACAGAAGCGGAGGCTCGAGAGATTTCTTCCATCGCGACACAGTGAGCTAGATAACCCATGCCAGTGCCACCATATTGCTCATCCACTGTCATGCCTAAGAGTCCCATGTTGCCAAGCTTGCGCCATAGATCCATGGGAAACTCATTAGTGCTGTCTATCTCTGCAGCGCGAGGAGCGATCTCTGCGGCACAAAATTGATAAACACTGTCCCGAAGCATGTCGATATCTTCACCTAGATTAAAATTTAGAGTGGGGTAGGAGGTATTCATAGATCAATTTTGCCTATTAGTTTTAAGTGCATTAATGCAGTCAGCTTCAGCTTTTTTTAGATCTTTCAAAAGATTACTAATGTCGTCTAGCTGTTGGTTGAGCTTTTCTCGCTGCTGGCGAATTGCGCCAATAAGACTGTTGAGTTGTTCTATATTAGTTTTACCTGGCTCATACATATCGATAATTTGACGTGAATCCTCCAGGGATAGGCCTAGTCTTTTGCCGCGCAGTATTAGACGCAGTCTTGTTCGATCTGCAGAGCTGTAGACGCGTGTTTGTCCGCGCCGAGAGGGGTTAATCAGGCCGATCTCTTCATAATGTCTCACGGTGCGTGTAGTGACGCCGAATTCTTTGCGTAGGTCGGTAATGCTAAATTCAGCTAGCGTGGTGGCAAGGTTTGGCATAGTAGGCCCATACTTTTTAAGATAGAGGGCATTTTAGAAGAATATAACGTTTACGTCAACGTAAGGTTGCGGAGGCTTTGACAATTTAAATCTAATCTAATTTTAAATCCATTTGGTACTGAAATAACTCTGTGTTGTAGAGTGCTAGTAGATGATCTACTAACACCTCTGAGTCACTATCTTGATAATAGGAGCGTCGAATTAAGCTTAATAGGGGCGACTGGGGAGCGATATTAAGGTGCTCTGCAATGGTTTCTGTCGCAGCTATGGCGCTAATGGTTTGCTTGACATGGGTGACTGTCATACCGCTCTCACGAAAGTACTGGTGGCGGGATTGGTTAATAAAAATATCGGTGGATGTGGGCATGAGGACGCCGGCACTCCAACTATCAAAATAACCAAAGAAAACACCTCCACGCTGTCGTTTGCGGACTAAGTGAAATAGCGTCTTATCATCGGTTATTGAGAATTCGGCACAGATATCGTTGGGCGGATTCAGTATTTCACAGCTTATAACTTTGGCAATCGAATTAGTGGCTATACTGTCAATTTCTTCAAGTATACCCAGAAGAGGTGCCTGAACCGGCTTTGGTGAGTATTTGTAGATGACGTGTGTTCCACGGCCGCGGGCTCGTTCCACTAGATTTTCCAGAGCTAATTCATTTAACGCACGTTTAACGGTTATTCTTGATACGTTAAAACTATCGGCAAGCTCGGCTTCGCTGGGCAGCTTCTCTCCAAAGCGAAGAGTGCCATCTAGAATATAGTTTTTGATGGTGCTGCATAGTTGGTAATAGAGCGGCGTGGGTGAGGTGATAGATACGTCATTTCGTCGACTCTCACTAAGCAGTACGCCAATGTTAACAGTCATAAAAGCTCCTAATTAAGCCAATAATTGTTGCACTAAAAATCACCATAAGGTATAAAGATATACCATTAGCATGTTCGCTTCAAATTTTTGAGTGGTAGCTATAAATTATATTGTTGAACGATGTTTGTTGTAATTATAAACTAGGGAAATTTATGAGGTTAGTCCTTTCACTCTTTTGTGTTCGATACGTCAAGTCACAGTCTGTATTTAAACGCGCTCTTTATTGCGGGACACAATTTTGAATCAAACACTTAAAGGCGTACGTATTCTTGATCTGACCCATATGCTAGCGGGTCCTTATGGCAGCATGATATTGGCCGATCTAGGCGCGGAAACAATCAAAATAGAGCCTCTGCAGGGTGAGGGGACGCGAAAGCTCTTATCTGATGATCCCAATAATTCACTGGACGGCATGGGTGCTTATTACATTACGTTGAATCGGAACAAGAAAAGTGTTGCGATCGATCTTAAGTCAGAAAAAGGATTGAGGGTCTTTTATCGATTGATTGAACAGTCTGACATCGTTATCAGTAATTTTGGGGCAGGTGTGGTCGAGCGCCTCAAAATTGATTACCTGACTTTAAAGCAGATCAATAGCCGTATTATCACCTGTAGTATTTCGGGTTTTGGTTCGGATGGGCCCGGCAGTAAAAGGCCTGCTTTTGATCAAGTTGCCCAAGCTATGGGCGGGGGCATGTCGATTACTGGAGCTGATCGGCAGCAACCAGTTCGTGCGGGAATTCCGATAGGTGATTTAGGCGGTGGTATGTTCGGAGTCATGGGCATTTTGGCTGCGATCATTGAGCGAGAGCAAAGCGGGATTGGACAACATGTGGATATTTCTATGCTCGACTGTCAGGTCTCGATGCTAAATTATATGGCGACCATGCATTTTTTGTCTGGGGAGGATCCTTATCCCATTGGAAACAGCCATTTTGTTCATGTGCCTTATAATACTTTCTTGTGTTCGGATGGGTTTATCGTGATCGCTGTCATTACTGATAATTTTTGGCATAACCTTAAGGAGGTCATTGATTGCACCGAATTTAGAGATCATAAATTTGATACTCAGCCGGGGCGCTGGAAAGAAAAGGATTTGATCGAAAAGAAGATTAACGAGGCGCTTATTACAAATACCTGTAAATACTGGTTAGAGAAACTAGAGGCAAAGAGGATTCCCTGCGGTCCAGTAAATACTTTTAGTCAGGTGCTCTCAGACGAGCAGGTAATACATCGGAATATGGTAGTAGATCTTCCCCACCCAAATGGAAAGTCGACTAAGGGACCGGGGAACCCTATTAAACTATCTCGTGGTTCTGATACTGTGTTTACAGCCGCGCCAACACTAGGTGAGCACACCGATGATATTATGATGGAATTGTTAAACATGACAGCAGGTGAACTAGCGGACTTAAAGAGCCAAGAGGTTATTAGTTGATGAAAGAACGCATAGTGATTACCGATGTTGGACCTCGTGATGGTTTGCAGAATCAACCCAAAATCCTTTCTATTGAACAACGTGTAGAGCTCATACGCGCTATTGCAGCGGCGGGGGTGCCTCAAATTGAAGTAGGGAGCTTCGTTTCTCCGCGAGCGGTTCCGGCGATGGCGGGAACGGACAGAGTATTTGCCGCTTTAGATGCCAATGTCACTTATAAAACGCCTAGTATTGCTCTTATCCCCAATTTAAAGGGCTATGAACTAGCTCGTGATGCCGGGGCTAAGGCCGTGACGATGGTGCTTTATGCCAGTGATGGTATGGCGCAAAAGAATGCTGCGATGTCGATGACTGATGCTGAAGACATCACTATGAAGATACTTCGATTGGCTAAGCAGGATGAAATAGAGGTTATCGCAACCATCGCCGTAGCATTTGCTTGTCCCTTTGATGGTCCTAGTGATCCATTGCTAGTTCAACGCATAGCGAGTAAATTTATTGATGCTGGTGCAGATCAGTTGGTTTTGGCTGACACTATAGGTTCATCAGACCCACAACAGGTGAGGGTCTTAACTGAGGCTTTAGTTAAAAGTCATGGCGCGACTCAATTAGGCTGCCATTTTCACGATACTAGAGCGATGGGGTTGGCTAATGTATATGCAGCGGTTGAATCAGGTATTCGTCGTTTTGATAGCTCTATAGCGGGATTGGGCGGTTGCCCATTTGCGCCTGGGGCGACCGGTAATGTAGCGACCGATGATGTTGCGATGATGCTACAGCAGATGGGTTTTGAGACAGGTATAGATTTAGGTAGATTGATGGAGGCGTCTGATTTGGCTGAGACATTAACAGGAACTGCACCAGGTGGGAGATGTAAGCCGTGGTTGCAGGGCCATTTAGTTAAACAGGCTGGCTGAGAATTTAATACGTAATAACAATAGAAATAATGCGGAGATAAAGATGAGCTACAGACTAGGTGTAGACGTAGGGGGTACATTCACAGACCTGCTACTAATCAATGAAAATACGGGTGAGACGCATACCGCCAAGGTGCCTTCTACTCCAGAAGATTCTTCTGTTGGGGTGCTTAATGGCATTGCCATGATCTGCGACGAATCGGGCGTTAATCCAACAGATGTGACCAGAGTGATGCACGGCACTACCGTTGCTACTAATGCGGTGTTAACGGGCAAAGGGGCTAAGGTGGGTTTGGTGACTACGTCTGGTTATGAAGATACATTACAGGTAGCGCGCTCGTTCTGCCCCGGCGGCCTGGGCGGCTGGGTTAGTTTTGTTAAAAAGCCTCTGTTAGCACCACTTGAATTAACCATAGGTGCTCATGAGCGAATTGGAGCGGATGGCGAGATCGTGACGGATCTGGATGAAGACCAGCTGCGCAAAGACCTTAAGGTGCTGCATGCCACAGGTGAAGTTGAAGCATTAACCATCTGCTTTATAAATTCCTACATAAATGGCTCCCATGAACGGAGAGCCGGCGAAATTGCCGCAGAGATTTTCACCGATACGCCTGTTTCTATCTCTAGTGATGTTGTGCCAGAGATGCAGGAATATGAGCGTACCGAAACCACAGTGGTTAATTCCTATGTGCGGCCTGAAGTGGCGACCTATGTCAGCAACTTGCAGGCAGCTTTAGATGACAAGATGGGCTCAGATACGCAGTTATCTATTTTGCGCTCAGATGGTGGATTAGCGTCGGCCAGAGCGTCGGCAGAGTCACCTGTCAACATGCTGATGTCAGGTCCTGCCGGAGGAGTATCCGGAGCGATCTATTTCTGCAGTCGTGCTGGCTACCATAATATTTTGACTTGCGATATGGGCGGTACCTCTACCGATGTAGCCTTGATTCAAAACTCCCGCGCTCGTGTGCGTCGAGAGACTATTGTTGCCGATGTGCGAGTGCGCGCTCCTTCAGTGGATGTGCGTACCGTAGGCGCCGGCGGAGGATCTATTGCCTTCGTTCCAGAGTTAACTAAGGCGTTGAGAGTGGGTCCTGAATCTGCTGGTGCTGTTCCTGGGCCTGCCTGTTATATGAAAGGTGGTGAGCAACCTACCGTGTGCGATGCCAACGTGGTGCTGGGTTATCTGCCTTCTGACGTGCAGTTGGGTGGCAAGATGGAGATCAATCGTGACGCGTCTGTTGCCGCGGTGCAGTCTGTCGCCGATGCTATGGGTATTGATTTAATGGCCGCAGCGGAAGGTATTATCAAAATTGTTAATGAGTCGATGTTTGGTGCACTGCGTTTAGTTTCGGTTGAACAGGGCTACGATCCTCGCGACTTTGCCTTGGTTGGTTTTGGTGGTGCAGGCCCACTGCATGCCAATGCTTTGGGTATTTTGACTGATGCCTGGCCGGTCATTATCCCACCAGGTCCTGGTGTCCTTTGTGCCTATGGAGACGCCACAACTCAGGTACAGGACGAAGCGGCGCGTACGTATCTAACCATGGCGAGTGACCTTAGCGACGCTAAACTCGCCGCTGATTTAAGTGAGCTTCAAACTCGTGCTAGTGAGGCATTGTTGAAAGACAATATCCCTACTTCAGAGCATGAAATTACTTATCAGGCTGATCTGCGATATGCAGGACAAGCTTTCCAAATAACAATCGACTTTACCGAAGACGAGCTTAAACATAAGGGAGTCGCTCTACTGACTGACCAGTTTGATGCAGAGCATGAGCAGCTCTTTACCTTTAAGTTAGATGATGGACACGAAGTTTTAATGATTCGAGCGGTCGCCAAGGCGAAAGCTAAACCTATTGCCGAGCGTCAGATTGGTCAGACTGGGATGAGCCTTGAGGAATGCAAAATTATTGAAAGCCGTTTCTATTACGAGGGTGACTGGTACGACGCCAATATCTACGATAGAAACAAACTTAATATTGGGTTGGAGGTCGCAGGGCCTGCGATTGTTGGAGAGATGGACTCCACCACAGTAATACTGCCGGGCTTCGTCGCCACAGTAGATGCAATTGGCAATCTACTTATTAATCCTGTCAAGAGGGGTAAATAATCATGACCGCGAGACTATTAGAAACTAATACAAATCCTTTAAAACAAGTCGCAGTTGATGGAGTCACCGTTGACATTATAGAAAATGCACTTCGCAACGCGCGGGAAGAAATGGATGCGGTGGTGTTTAGAACAGCTATGTCGCCAGGTATTCGAGAGCAGGGTGACTGCTTTCCGATGATTGCTAATAAAGAAGGCAAAATGGTCGTGGGTCAGTTCGGTTCATTCATCGGACCCTTTTTGGAAGCCTATGATGACAAAATAGAAGAGGGCGATATTATTCTTACTAATGACCCCTACATGTGTAATGCCGCTGTTTCACATCTGCCCGATTGGGTGGTGTTGGTGCCGGTTTTTAAAGAGGGGCGCCATATTGCTTGGTCGGCTATGTTCGGACACATGTCTGATAACGGGGGCATGGTGCCAGGTTCGATTCCGATCGAGGCAACAACTATTTTTCAGGAAGGTATCCGCATACCGCCAACTAAGCTCTACAAGAAAGGTGTCTTGCAATCTGATCTGTTGGAGTTGATTTTACACAATGTACGTACCCCACAATGGAATCGCTTTGATTTGAATGCACTGGTTGCAGCCTGTAATACAGCGGCGAAGCGTTGTGTTGAATTGGCCGTTCGCTTTGGTGATGATGTATTATTTTCGACAATGGATATCATGCTACAACGAAATTATGACGCGATGAAGCATATTATTGGTATGTTTATCCCTGAGGAGCCGCGTGAATTTGAAGATTATCTCTGCGATGACGGCATGGGTATGGGGCCTTATAAAATTAAGTGCACCATGTGGAGGGAAGGTGATAAGGCTATTTTTGATTTTGCTGGCACTGACCCTCAAGCCCAAAGTTCGGTTAACTTCTTTCTAAATGAAGACATGTTTAAAATGTTCTTTGGGTCGTTCACGATTAACGTTGTGGACCCTCAGATTGTGTTTAACGATGGATTTTATGATCTGGTAGATGTTCGCATTCCACAGGGAACCTTGTTAAAACCTAATTATCCAGCCGCATTGTCGGGTCGAACGCATGCTTTAGGTCGTATATTTGATGTGCTGGGAGCCCTTTTAGGTATGGGTGCACCTGAGATGATGCTTAACGCCGCAGGATTTTCTGACTCGCCGCACTTATTTTTCTCGGGCTACGATACTCGCCCAGGGAAAGGCAGTGAATGGTTCCAGTTATTTCAAATTGGTTTTGGTGGCATTCCTGGTCGACCTATTGGGGATGGGCCGGACGGTCATAGTTTATGGCCAGGCTTCACGAATGTGCCCAATGAATTCATTGAATCTTATTACCCATTGCGAATCGAACGTTACGAAACTATCCCAGACTCTGGTGGTGCCGGATTACATAGAGGCGGCAATGGTTTGACCGTCGCTTACAGATTTTTGTGTGATGGAGAGGTAGGCATTCATGATGACCGTTGGCTAACTTACCCATGGGGCGTTTTGGGTGGAGAAACTGGACTGAGATCAACCAAGAAAATTGTTCGATGTGATGGTTCTGAGCAATGGCTTCCTTCGAAGGTGGAAGGGGTCAAAGTTAAGACGGGTGATCTTTTGTATTTTAACACTTGGGGTGGCGGCGGTTGGGGCGATCCATTTGCCCGCGAGGCAGAGTTGGTGCGCCAAGATGTCAGACGTCGGTTGGTCACTGTTGAGGGAGCTAGGCGCTACGGCGTCGTTATAGCTTCTGACGGCTCTGTAGATCAAAGTGCAACAGAGGCACTGCGTGTGGAATTAAAGGCAGCGGCAGGAGAGCCAGATTTATTTAATTTTGGTGGCGATTTAGAAGATATTCGTAGTCGCTGTGAAGCCGAAACGCATCTTCCGGCTCCAGTCAAACCAACGTTTAGTGGAGCCTGACGCTGGAGCAAGGACGATAATAGGGGAACTCATGGCATGGCATAAGCTTCCCTTCGTTTTGTTGCCGTAATGTTCTCTATCTTTGCTCTGTATTTTTATGCTATTTACCATTGCAGACTGCCATATAGTCGATAGATAGCAATTAGAAATTAGAAATTAGGAATTTGTTTAGTTACCTATAAGAGTAGAGTGAATATCAACGATCCGACTCAGGCTGAATGAATCCATTGCCTATTATGAAGCGTACGGAATATATCGAAGTATAAAACTTAGGGGAAATATAATGATAAATTTCAATCTAAAAAGTGCGATGGCAATGGCAACATTAGCCTGCATCACAACAACATCGGTAGCCGAAATCGTTATCGAAGAAATAGTAGTATCAGCACGAAAGCGCGCCGAGAACCTGCAGGAGGTTCCGATTGCTGTGACGGTCTTTACCGAATCTCAAATTGAGAGTGCCGGTATTCAACGCCCAGCAGACTTTATTAGTTTGATGCCCAATGTGACCATGGTTGACTCGGCGAATGTAGGCGATACTCAGGTCAGTATCCGTGGCATTGTGTCTACTCGTGATGCTGAATCAACTTTTGCCTATGTGGTAGATGGCGTACTGGTGACCAATCCTAATGGCTTCAACGAAGAATTGATGGACGTGAGTCAGATTGAGGTGCTAAAAGGCCCTCAGGGCGCTCTCTATGGCCGTAATGCTGTAGCTGGAGCCATTCTGGTGACGACTAATCGTCCCGATGAAGAGTTTGAGGGGAAGGTTAAGGTTGGCACGGGTAATAATGGTGGTAAAAATGCCAGTTTGACTCTAAGTGGTGGGTTGGACAACGGAATGCTCGGAAGATTGAGTATTAGTCATCGCGAGACTGATGGGCATTACAGCAATACCTATACCGGAGCCAACTCAGTCGATTTTCTAGAGGATACTACGGTTCGAGGTCGCTTGATTTGGGATGTTAACGAAGAGCTGTCATTAGATATGCGTGCGGGTATGAGCGACGTGAGTGGCGGCGCTATTAACTTTAATGCGGTATTTGCTATTCCCATGTTTGCTGAAGGTTTTGGGCTTGGTCCGACCTTCTTTGCAGATGTGAATGATCACGAATTTATCTTCTCTAACAATGTGCCTGGTGAGAACGAGCAGGAGACTACTGAGTTTTCTGTAAAAGCTGACTGGGATCGGGATGGCTTTGATGTCAGTGCTATATTTAGCTATAGCGACCTTGAAGAGTATTTGTTGTCTGATGGTACCAGTGCGACTTTCTACGGTTATGAGGTTACGCCAGCCTGTCAATCTGATAGAGCAACGTTGAACAACATGCCTGTGTCTATGGGTGGAGCTGGACGTGATGATCTATTCGGTGGCTTCTTTAGCCCATTTGGAGTGTTTCCTCCTGGAACTGAATTCCAAGGTATATATGGCCCCTATACAGCAACCGCTTGTGACGGTTATCAGTACCAGGAGCGTAACCAGTCAGATACCAGTTTGGAGGTTCGTCTTACCTCTGACGAAGATTCAGAGATCAGCTGGATCGCCGGTGCTTATGTCGCCGATATTGAGCGCGAGGTAGTGGTAGCTTATGGCGCTGACACCGGCGCTGGATTCCTTAGGCAGCCCTATATTGGCCCCACTGGACCTAACCCGACAGATTTAATGTTTAATGATAAGTTTGATACGTCAGTGGTTGCCGTGTTTGGTCAGCTCGAATTCGATCTTAGTGACGATTTGGAACTAGCGCTTGCCGCGCGTTATGACCGCGAAGAACGCGATGTCCATAATCAGGTACCCAATGTGACGGCTTCAGGTCTTAGCGTAAATGCTTTAACTGGCCCGATCAATCCAGCTTTCGCCGCTAACCCAAATGGCATTCCTGATCGTTCAGCATCGTTTAGTCAGTTCCAACCGAAGGTCACCTTGGGTTGGGATGCGGCCGAGGATGTCAATGTCTATGCAAGCTGGGGCGTTGGTTTCCGCAGTGGAGGGTTTAACTCTATTGGTAGCGAGGCGCTCATTGACTTTTGGTATAACAATGACGGGGATGGCACCAATCCTGGCGCATTAGTCGATGGTAATTTGTTGGTTAAGGACGAGTATGAAAAGGAAGTGTCTACTAGCTTTGAATTAGGCACTAAAATGGAATTTATGGATAGCCGTGTCCGTGTTAATGCAGCAATTTTTAGCACCGATGTTGAAGATAACCAGTTCTTTGAGTTCTATGCCGGTCCATTTGGTTTGATGCGCGTAGTTACCACAATTGAAGATTTGGAAATCCAAGGCTTTGAGATGGACTTTAACGCAGTGGTAAGCGAAAACGTCTCAGTGTTTGGCGGCGTAGGATTCTTGAATAGTGAAATTATCCGAAATGACCATCGTCCAATGACTGAAGGAAATGATGCCCCTCAGACGCCTGATCGCACCTATAATCTTGGAACTCAGTTTGAGATGACAGTTGCAACCGGTGTCGAAATGACGGCCCGTTTAGATTGGCAGCGAGTTGGAGAAATGGCATTCCATACCTTGCAGGGTCAAGAGACACCCACTATCTGGCAAGTATTCTATCCAGGGGTGCCGATTGCTCAGAACTTCAGCAAGGCCACACGTGATGCCTACGATACTTTAAATCTCCGAGTTTCTTTTGATGCTGAGAACTGGGGTGTGACTCTCTGGGGTCGCAATATCACTGATGAAAGGTATCTGGAAGAAGTTATTCCTGCACCTGAGTTTGGTGGTTCATTTATTCATCCGGGCGCTAAAGACTCTTATGGTATTGATTTTAACTATAGGTTTTAAGATAGCGTAGTATAGATAGCGAGTTGTGCTTGTTAGGCAGCTCGCTTTTTTACAACTAGAGTAAAGTTTAGATGGCTATACCCACTAAAGATTTAGGAAAAAACAACCTAGGATTAGCGACAAAACCGGCGCTGATAGTCGTGGACATGATTAACGGGTTTACTGACCCTAAATGTCCGTTGGGTAGTGACTGTGAAGACGTAGTGGCGGCAAATTGCGAGTTACTGGACGTATTCAGGGCAAAGGGGCTTCCGGTTTTCTTTACCACGGTTGTCTATCACAACGATCAGCAAGCCACCGTTTTTCGAGCTAAGGTGCCTGCGTTAAATTTGCTTCAATCGGGATCGCATTGGGTAGCAGTTGATCCAAAAATGCTCCGCACTGACAATGAACCACTGATTGAAAAGCAGTGGGCCAGTGCTTTTCATAAGACCGACCTTGATAGTCAGTTGAGAGCGCTCGGTGTTGATTCGTTAGTCATTACCGGGTTAACCACCAGTGGCTGTGTTCGGGCCTCTGCAGTTGACGGATTACAGAATAATTATCAGGTGGTCGTTGCTAGGGAGGCAGTAGGGGATAGAAATCCAGTTGCTCACGAGGCCAATCTATTTGATTTAGGCGCCAAGTACGCAGATGTTCAGACAGTAAAAGAAATAACGGCTTTTTTGCTGGCCCTATAGACTTGCGTAATCGCCCCTATGAAAAATTAGTGGCTTATGGCCATTATCCATAAAGTCATGCACCTTACCGACTAGAATGACATGATCTCCGCCATCGTATTGGGTCTCAATAGTGCATTGAAAGCAAGCATTACACTCCGGCAATAAGGGTATCCCCAATAGTCCTTCGGGGCATTCCAATTCAGCAAATCTATCACTACCCGTACTCGCAAAACGGTTAGATAACTCTCGTTGATTCGAGGCTAAGATATGAACAGCAAAGGCTTCAGCAGAAATAAAGTCATCAAAACAGTTTGAGTCGCGACCGATACTCCAAAGTACCAATGCCGGATCCAACGAAACTGATGCAAAGCTATTGGCGGTCATACCGACTTTCTGGCCTTTTTTGCCCAGTGTGGTAATGATAGTTACACCCGTAGCAAAACTCCCCAATGCGTTGCGTAACGCGTCAGTATCTTTAGGTATTGTCGTGTCTTTTAGTTGGTTTTTGGCGGGCATAGTAATGATGGTTTAATCTATTGAATTTTAGGGGCGCAATCATCGTTTTATTATGGATTGGTTGCAAGTTCTTTGTCGCCTGAGTGCTGGCTATTTTCGTATGCTTTTATTTAGAGGGTTAAGTCCTGATGTTATTGGGCTTGGCCTTAGATTGAAGTGAACGTGGCCCATGAGCAAAAGTGTGACCGTTAACCTACAGTGCCAGCGGAGCATCAAGCATATTTGAATCAAATGGGCTGCTCTATGTATGATCACGCGTCATCTTAAGCATCAGATCACAATGGTCGCAGGCCGTCGTAATTAGCTGCCCGCTTCTCCTTGGCCGCGCTCAAAGCTTCTTTCACGTCGAGCGCTTGAAGCATTCCTGCTTGCCAAGTCGCCATGTAATTCAAGCTTTCAGCAACGGTGTGTTCCCTGCTGTAATTAAGCATCTCTTTAACCCCGTTAACAGCCATAGGGCTGTGCTTGGCGATAGTTGCAGCTAATTCTCGCACTTCAGTCAGCATTTCATCTTGAGAGTCAAAAACTTTGTTAATAAACCCGCAACTCTTAGCTTCTGTAGCATCAAGGTCCCGGCTGGTATAAGCCAATTCTAGGGCTAACCACGAGGGCATTACATTTTCGATACGCTGCAGAGTGCCACCGTCTGCGATAATACCCAGTTCGGTCTAAGCAAATTTCTCCAAGATGGTTGTCATGGACCGTGACTGTAAATGCCTTTAGAGTAGGCAAATCATATTTTTTCATGAAAATCTCTTGGCCTTGCAGGGCTATAACCATTTAAAGCCCTTGGTTTAAGGGCAAAATACACTTGTATGGGAGTTTGAACAATCTGCATTCTAGGCAGGTGAGTTTAATGGTGTAACGTGGTTTTATTTGCTTTTTTAGAGGCTAAAGTAGTGAATATTCAATGATATTTGGTTTTGGTGGCATAAAGACGCTTATTAATGACACAATTAGTTGCCGATCAAGGGGTGCTGTGGCAAAATTCACGCCCTCTGATTAGGCAGGGTCTTACCAACCTTATTTTAACTACGAAAGTGGTTCGTTGTCAGAAGATATCTATGCGAGAGTGGCGGAATTGGTAGACGCGCTGGATTTAGGTTCCAGTGGGGCAACCCGTGAGAGTTCGAGTCTCTCCTTTCGTACCAAATTTAAATGTTTTTACCATGAGGATATTCCATGCAGGTGTCTATTGAGTCGAGCACAGGCCTAGAGCGTCAGTTAAAGATAGGTGTGCCTGCCGACAGGATCGAGCAAGAAGTAACCGCTAGATTACAAAAGGCGACCAAAACGGTTTCTATTAAAGGTTTCCGTAAAGGTAAGGTGCCCTTAAAAGTTGTTAAGCAGCATTATGGTAAGGGCGTTCGCCAAGAGGTTGTTGGGGAGGTCGTTAATTCTAGTTTTTATGAAGCGATACAGCAGCAAGAGTTGCGTCCGGTTGGGCAGCCAAGAATTGATCAAATGACAGACAAAGAAGGCCAGGACCTAGAGTTCATGGCGATTTTTGAGGTTTTTCCAGAAGTTGTACTTAAGGATTTGAGTAAAGTTAAGATTTCTCGACCAGTAGCCGATGTTACTGCCGCTGACATGAAGAAAATGATAGAAGTTTTGCGGAATCAGCAAGCCAGCTTCAAGGTGTCGAAAAAGAAAGCTAAAGAAGGCGATCAAGTCAATATTGACTTCGTTGGCACTAAAGATGGAGAAGAATTCGCGGGTGGTAAAGCTGAAGGTCAGGATTTGATTTTGGGCTCAAACTCGATGATTGCAGGATTCGAAAGTGGACTTGAGGGCTTTGGTGCTGGAGAAGAAACTGTTCTAAGTTTGACTTTTCCAGATGATTATCAGGCCGAAGAGCTCAAAGGAGCAGCCGTTGAATTTGCGGTTAAGATAAATTCTGTCTCTGCTAAGAAAATGCCAAAGATGGATGATGAGTTTTTTAAGCTGTTCGGCGTTGAAGATGGCGGGGAAGAGAAGTTCCGTGAGGAAGTAAAGGCAAACATGGAGCGTGAGTTACTGAATGCTATTCGTACGAAGGTCAAGAACCGGGTAATGAACCAGTTGTTTGAACTCAATACGGTAGAACTGCCAACGGCTTTGGTGGCTAATGAGATCACCCAATTAAAGCAGCAGATGGTCCAGCAGTTTGGTGGTGGGCAGCAGATCGATCTAAGTATGCTTCCTGACGACATGTTTAAAGAAAAAGCGGAAAGACGTGCAGCACTTGGTGTTATTGTTTCTGAAGTTGTTAAAGCTGAAGAGTTAACCCCAGATGAAGATAGAGTGCGCGAGCGTATCAACGAAATCGCATCGACCTATGAGCAACCTAAGGAAGTAGTGGACTACTATTATAGTAAGCCAGAATTGCTGAGCTCTGTCGAAGCGGTTGTCTTGGAAGATCAAGTTACAGAATTGGTGTTATCTAAAGCTAAGGTTAAGGAAGAAAAGCTTCCCTATGATGAAGTTGTGAAGCCTGACCCTGAGCCTGGCTCAGAGGCTTAATTCTTCATTCAGTGCTCAGTGCTGGTTGGCTGAGTGCTTAGATCCAGTCAGTCAAGGGCAGCCGTATATTAACGGCTTTCCTAGACTAAAAATGAGCGAGGTAGTAATGAATTTTCAGGCTATAAATAACGGAAGTTTCCCGATTGACACTCAAGCCAGTGGCTTGGTTCCAATGGTAGTCGAGCAGACATCGCGCGGTGAGCGCGCCTATGATATTTACTCGCGATTATTAAAAGAGCGAGTTATTTTCATGGTCGGGCAGGTTGAGGATCACATGGCCAATCTCATCGTTGCTCAGATGCTGTTCTTGGAATCTGAGAACCCTGACAAAGATATACATCTTTATATCAATTCGCCCGGTGGGTCGGTTACTGCGGGGCTGTCAATATACGATACCATGCAGTTTATCAAACCAGATGTCAGTACTATGTGTATTGGTCAGGCCGCGTCAATGGGTGCCTTTTTATTGGCCGCAGGAGCAGAAAACAAACGATTTTGCTTGCCCAACGCACGGACTATGATTCACCAGCCGAGTGGGGGTGCGCAAGGACAGGCTACGGACATTCATATTCAATCCCAAGAAATTCTGAAGATAAAGGAACGATTAAATAGTTTGATGGCTCATCATACTGGCCAAGCCGTCGATAAGGTAACTCAAGATACTGAGCGTGATAATTTCATGAGTGCTGAAGAATCTAAGAGCTATGGGCTTGTCGATCAGGTTCTAGACAAGCGAGGCTAGCTTCGGTAGGCTCTACAAAAGGATTCTGCATAAATAGTTAAAGTTGGGGCTTCGGCCGCACTTCAGGAGATGTAAATGAGTGACAGCGGTAGTTTAGGGGAAGGTGGTAAGCTTCTTTTTTGTTCTTTTTGCGGAAAGAACCAGAATGAAGTACGTCGTCTGATTGCTGGCCCTTCCGTCTATATTTGTGACGAATGCGTCGACCTGTGCAACGATATAATCACAGAAGAATCTCAGGTTATTGAATCTGAGGCTGCCGCTGAAAAACTGCCTGTTCCGACTGAAATTAAAACGATCCTGGACGAGTATGTCATTGGACAAGAGAGAGCTAAAAGAATCTTATCAGTAGCGGTTTACAACCACTACAAGCGCTTACAGGTTAGTGAGAATAAGAGAGCGGATAAAACTGACGTTGAGTTGGGTAAAAGTAATATTCTGCTTATAGGGCCAACGGGAAGCGGTAAGACTTTGCTTGCGGAGACTTTAGCAAGGCTTCTGGATGTTCCGTTTGCTATAGCGGATGCCACCACACTAACTGAGGCCGGTTATGTTGGTGAAGACGTAGAAAACATCATTCAAAAGCTACTTCAAAAATGCGACTACGATGTGGAGAAAGCTCAGCGTGGCATTGTGTACATTGATGAAATAGACAAAATTTCTCGAAAGTCCGATAATCCATCGATAACAAGAGACGTGTCGGGTGAGGGCGTTCAGCAGGCTTTGTTGAAGTTAATTGAGGGCACGGTCGCTTCAGTTCCACCTCAGGGCGGCAGAAAGCATCCGCAACAAGAATTTCTTCAGGTTGACACCTCAAATATATTATTTGTGTGCGGCGGTGCATTCTCAGGCTTAGAAAAAGTCATTCAAGATCGCTCGGAAAAGGGTGGCATTGGTTTTGGGGCTGAGGTAACTAGTAAGGATAATCAAAAGTCGATTGGTGAGACGTTGTTGGAGGTTGAACCCAGAGATCTTATTAGCTATGGCTTGATTCCTGAATTTATAGGTCGCTTACCTGTCGTTGCAACGTTGCAAGAACTAGACCGAGATGCTCTTGTGAATATATTGGTGAAACCAAAAAATGCCTTGGTTAAGCAGTATCAGGCGCTGTTTGCAATGGAAAATGTGGATTTGGATGTGCGGGAAGATGCCTTGGAAGCTATTGCCGAAAAGGCTATAGATCGCAAAACTGGTGCTCGTGGATTGCGCTCTATCTTGGAGACAATACTGCTCGACACAATGTACAAAATACCTTCAGAACTTAATGTCATAAAAGTAGTGGTAGATGGTTCGGTTATTAAGGGCGATAACGAGCCTATGTTGGTTTACGAGCAGCAAGAGAATAAAAAAGTCGCTTCTGAGGAAGGTTAATATAAGGGCGACTCTAGTCGCCTTTTTTATTGCCGGGCCCAAATAATTAATTAGTAATGCTTGGTAGGTTGTTTTTCCTCCTATTGTCCCAATATATAATATTACAATCAGCCTCCTTTAATTGAGGCTGGATAATCTTATTAATTCTGAGGTAATGATGTCCCCCACAAGTAGTGACCCAAAGAGCGTTAGTTTGCCACTTTTACCGCTGCGAGACGTGGTTGTATATCCACATATGGTGGTGCCACTGTTCGTTGGTCGAGATAAATCTATCTTAGCCTTAGAGTATGCAATGGAAGCTGACAAGCAGGTAGTCCTAGTAGCGCAGAAAGACCCGTCTGAGGATAACCCTGGAGCCGAGGATGTTTACAGGGTGGGAACCTTGGCGACGATCTTACAGATGCTTAAGCTTCCAGATGGGACATTAAAGGTTCTTGTTGAGGGTCTTAATCGGGTGGCGATCGATGATACATTTGAGGATCAAGCATTTATAACGGCAACCACTGCAGATTTAATTAGCGCGCCGCTTAATGATGATGAATCAACCGCACTAATGAACTCCACGGTTAGCTTATTTGAACAGTACGTTAATCTAAGTAAAAAGATCCCTTCTGAAGTGATATCTACCGTTAGCGGTATTGAGGATGGCGAAAGACTTGCTGATACCATAGCGTCGCATATGACTCTCAGCTTAGAGCAGAAGCAGAGAGTGTTAGAAATAGCTGATCTTACTGAGCGTCTAGAGCATCTGATGAGCTCCATGGAGGGTGAGATTGACCTTTTCCAGGTTGAGCAAAGAATCCGCGGCAGGGTTAAAAAGCAGATGGAGAAAAGTCAGCGCGAGTACTATTTGAATGAGCAGATGAAAGCGATTCAAAAAGAGCTTGGCGATATGGATGAGGCTGTCTCTGAGTTGGATCAATTAGAAGAAAAAATAACGCAAGCGGGTATGCCTGCTGCGGCATTAGAAAAAGCCCAATCAGAGTTGGGTAAATTGAAAATGATGTCGCCTATGTCTGCTGAAGCGTCTGTTCTGCGCAATTACATTGACTGGATGATTGGTGTTCCATGGAAGAAGAAAAGTCGAGTTAAACATAACTTAGTAAATTCTGAGGAAAGTCTTAATCAGGATCATCACGGTCTAGAGGAAGTGAAGGAACGTATCTTGGAGTTTCTTGCGGTACAACAACGTGTTAAAAAACTTAAAGGCCCGGTTCTTTGCCTTGTGGGACCACCAGGTGTTGGTAAGACCTCTTTGGGTGAATCCATCGCGCGAGCTACCGGACGTAAGTTTATTCGAATGAGTCTGGGTGGGGTTCGTGATGAGGCTGAAATCAGGGGGCACCGGCGCACTTATATTGGGTCATTGCCTGGGAAGTTGATCCAAAAGTTATCTAAAGTGGGCACTAAGAATCCTTTATTTTTACTTGATGAAATAGATAAGATGGGTATGGATCATAGAGGAGACCCAGCGTCTGCTTTGTTAGAGGTGCTTGATCCTGAACAGAACCACACTTTTAATGATCATTATTTAGAGGTTGATTATGACCTCTCCGATGTGATGTTTATCTGTACGGCTAATTCGATGAATATCCCCGGCCCCCTTATGGACAGAATGGAAGTTATCCGTATACCTGGCTATACCGAAGATGAGAAAGTCAAAATAGCGGAAAAATATTTACTCCCTAAGCAACTCAAAGCTAATGGGCTTAAAGGGTCGGAACTCGATATTAGTGAAGATGCTCTAAAAGACACAATCCGTTATTACACGAAAGAAGCGGGTGTGCGAGGACTAGAAAGAGATATCGCTAAAATATGCCGAAAAACGGTAACCAAGCATGTTCGTAATCATAGTAATACGAATGATCATATTAAGCCGAACGACTTAGAAGAGATGTTGGGGGTGCGAAAGTTCGACTACGGCCGTGCTGAAGCTGAAAATCAGGTAGGCCAGGTGACAGGTTTGGCTTGGACTCAAGTCGGTGGTGAATTACTGACAATAGAGACGTCTGCTATCCCTGGAACCGGTAAGGTTGTGAAAACGGGTTCTTTGGGAGATGTTATGCAGGAGTCAATTCAAGCAGCGCTAACCGTGGTTCGAAGCCGATCCAAAACCCTCGGAATTCGAAGAGATTTCTATAAGGAAAATGATTTACATATTCATGTGCCAGAGGGTGCTACACCGAAAGATGGCCCCTCTGCTGGCGTTGGTATGTGCACTGCTTTAGTGTCAGCTTTAACTGGGATTGCAGTCAAAGCAGATGTTGCGATGACTGGAGAGATAACGTTGCGAGGTCAAGTGCTTAAAATTGGTGGGCTTAAAGAAAAGCTTCTTGCAGCTCACCGAGGCGGTATAACGACAGTCATTATTCCTCACGACAACGAAAGTGATTTAAAAGAGATTCCTGATAATATTAAGGCAGACCTTAAAATCTGCCCAGTTAAATGGATTGATGAGGTGCTTGAGATTGCTTTGGAGACATTACCGGCAGAATTGACAGATTCGGAATTTATTGAGACTCGCGCGTCGCTAGAGACGAATAACGCAAGTCAAAGGGTAAATACTCATTAGTGAACAACTATTTTTAGCTAATTTACACAGACTGCTTGACCCGATGCACTGGCTATTGGTATAAAGTGTCTAGGGACTGCTAATAGGCTAGAAACTTGCGCAACCAAAGGGACTGGGATCGCTTTCTTTAAAATAAACACTACTTCCAAGAAAAGGGGAACACCGTGAATAAATCTGATTTAATTGATGCTATCGCTGATGGCGCAGACATTTCTAAAGCTTCTGCAGGACGTGCACTAGACTCCGCAATCGGAGCAATTACTGGCGCATTGCAAAATGGCGACCAAGTTTCTTTGGTTGGTTTTGGTACATACTCTGTTAAGCACCGTGCAGCACGTGCCGGGCGTAACCCACAGACGGGTGCAGAAATCCAGATCAAGGCAGCGAATGTGCCAAGCTTTAAAGCGGGCAAGGCTCTTAAAGACGCTGTAAATTAATAAACGTCTGGGGACTTTGTAAGGTTCCAGACGAAAAAGGCGCATCAGTGATGCGCCTTTTTTAATATTAGGAAAAAATAATGTTAGATAGTTTTAGAACGAATATGCGCGGCATAGCCTTAGGTATTGTTATCGTGATAGGCGCTATATTCGCGTTCTCCGGTACAGGGTCTCTACTTACCGTCGCAAACATTGATACGGCCATTGTGGTTAATGATGTTAATGTCAGTGAAAACGACGTGGTACGTGCCATTTTAAACCAAAAGAATCAGATCTTAAGTGAGAACGAGGGATTGGATCCGGCGGTACTTAGCGATGAAATGATGCGCCCTGGGGCGATTGAGCAGCTTATTACTCAAGAACTGTTTAAGCAGGCCTCTATAGGACAAAATCTCACGCTGTCTCAGCAAGATATTACGAATATTATTTTAGGCATCGAAAGTTTCCAGTCTGATGGTAAGTTTGATCAAAATATGTACCGCTTTGCTATTCAACGGCAAGGATATACCAGCGCTATGTTTGGCGATGTTCTGAAGAATGATGCCGTTGTCCAGCAGCTGGTAGCAGGGATAAGTTCTACCGCTTTTACCACTAATACTGAATTGTCCGCACTTGCCGGTGTTACAGAGCAGCAGAGAGACTATTATTACCTAAGATTGCCAATTGAGGGTATAGAGAAAGCTGTCCAGCTGTCTGACACCCAGATAGCAGGCTATTACGAAAACAATCTGGACGTCTTTACAACGGCCCCAGAGGTTAGTGTAGATTACATTGAGCTTAATTCTGACCTTCTAATGGACGCTTCAGCTATTACAGAAAATAAAGTGTTAGCGCGGTTCGAAGAAGAGGTTGGAAATAGAGATATGGCTGAATCGCGCCAAGCGGCACATATTTTACTATCTGAATCGACGGCCGAAGTGGTTGAAGAAATTCAGGCCAAGATTGATGCTGGTGTTGAGTTTACAGTATTAGCCAAGGACTATTCCGAAGATTTCGGTTCAGCTGAGTCAGGTGGTGACTTAGGTTACACCTCAGGCGAGACTTTTCCTGAGGCGTTCGAAAAAGCGTTGGCAGGGCTAGAGGTAGGGCAGATTTCTGGGCCGGTTAATACTGACGCGGGCACGCATTTTATTAAGCTCTTGGATGTCCAGCAAGAGAGTTACGAATTGTCTGAACAGAGAGCGAGAATTGAGCGAGAGCTCATTCAAGAATCTACTAGCGACTTGCTGGTTGAGAAGCTGCAAAACCTTAAAGAATTGAGTTTTAACGCTGAATCACTTGCAGATGTAGCCGCGGATGTTGGTTTAGAACTAAAGACCTCCGAGGCATTTCCTCAGTCGGGCGGCGGCGGAGTGGCAGCTTTTCCTGCTGTCGTACAAGCTGCGTTTAGTACTGAGGTCGTAAATGATCAATATGCTAGCGAGGTTCTTGAATTAGGTAATGACAGATATCTAGTACTAAAACTTAATGAGTATATAGCCGCTCGGCAACAAGAATTGCCTGAGGTGCGTGAGCGGGTAATTCAGTTAGTTACTGACGAAGTGTCTAAAAACCAATTAGCAGAGCAAGGTGGCGCGCTATTGGCGCGAGTCATGGCTGGAGAAAGCGTTGAAACTGTCGCAAAAAGTGAGAATCTTAGCTGGCAGGTCGTCATTGATGGAACTCGGCGTAATACTAGTTCAGATGCTGAGATTGGACAAAAGGTTTTCTCGTTACCAAAACCCGTGGCTGAAAGTGTGGTGGAAAGTTTCTATCTCTCCAACGGTGACTTTGTGGTGGCAAGTCTGACCGGGGTAACCGAGGGGAGGCTAGATCGCTTGACTACGCAACAGAAAGCTTCACTTGTCGCTGCCGCAACAGTATCCAGGGGAAGTCGAGACTTGGCAGCCTATGAGCAGTCCTTGCTAGCAAAAGCGACCATCGAAAAATAGGTTAAATTGTTTTTTTGTTCCAGCATTAAGGCGGTTGTCCGCCTTAATGCTTGGATAAGACTTCTTAGCATTCTAGATTCGCAAGCGATTAATAAAAAGAGTCAATCTTTGACCAGGCTGTAAATATTCATCGCGACTAATTTTATTCCAATTCGTAATATCTCTAATATTCAGATCAAACTTTGCAGCGATCATATATAGCGAATCGCCTGACCGCACTTTATAAGACAGTTTCCTGAGATTTTCATTAGCAGAGCTGTTGGTGGCAGTGCGAATACTGAGGTACTGGTCTATCTTGATGGCATCTGTTCTAAGACCGTTCTGTCGCTGCAGACTTTTCACGGATGTGTTGAATCGCGCGGCTATCTGCGAGAGTGAATCGCCCCTAACTACCCTATAACGAGTATTTTTGAAGCTTGGGTTTGGGCTTGTAAATATCGTTGTTTCTTCATCGTGGGGGATGATTAATATCTGCCCAATCTTGAGTCGACTTGAGTTCAGATTATTTCGTACGTTTATCCAAGACATAGGGGTACCGAATTTCTCCGCTATCTGCGAGAGAGTATCACCCGCGACAACAGCATATTCAGTGTGTGAAATCCAATCTTTTTGACTCGTTGTTATGAGTGCCGCTCTGAACGAATTGGCGTTTTCGTATGGGAAAAGCAGCGTATGTTGACCTGTTGGGGGTGTCGTTGAGCGACGAAATGCAGGATTCAGTCGATTGAATAAAGATCTATCCATACCTGAAGCCTCCATTACCTTTTGCAACGCGACCTGGTGTTCGAGTTGAATTATTTCAAAGTAGGGTGTATTTGCTATAAAGGGCAATTCTATCTTATGGGCTGAGGGTGTATCGATCAATGAGGCCAGAGCTAAAAGCTGCGGTACATAATTACGCGTCTCTTTAGGTAATCGTATCGACCAGAAATCTATAGACTTACCGGCTTTACGGTTTTTGGAAATGGACTTACTCACGTACCCTTCACCAGAATTGTACGCAGCAAGCGCCAGAAGCCAGTCGTTATCAAAGCGATTATTTAAATAGGTAAGGTATTTGATAGCGGCGTTTGTAGAGCTAACAATATCGCGTCGACCGTCGTACCAGGGGTTCCTATCTAGCCCGAATTGTTTGGCGGTAGACGGGATGAACTGCCACAAACCAGCTGCATGACTGGGGCTATAGGCTAGAGGGTCATAGGTACTTTCAACGATAGGTAGCAGGGCTAACTCTAGCGGAAGCCCAGCCTGTTCCAACTGGTCTGTTATATAGTATATGAAAGGTTCCGCTCTGGAGAATACGGCTTTCAAATAGTTGGGGTTATCAATATACCATTTACGTTGTCTTACTACGGTGTCAGGAAGGTTGCTTAAATCCAATTGATACCCGAGGCGAATTCTTTGCCATAGATCGTCTGGGTCGCCGGCATTAACAGGCTCTTCGATAGGCACCACTAGTTCTGTATTGACTGAATGCTCAACCTGATTTAAGTGTTCCTCAGGAAGGGCGTCTACCAAGATTGTAGCGATTGGTTCAGGCACTGACACGCTTTGCTCTAATCCCATAGTTTGCGGCGCTTTTGGGAGCAGGCTGCAGCTTGAAACTAAAAGTGTAGACAGTAGAAAAGATGGAATTAAAGACAAATGTTTAATAGCGAAGGCCCCGATAACACCTATAAATTTTTATGACGCGATTGTATCTAGGTTAAGTATTTAAGACAAATACGGATTGGCATAAAGAGCCTCTAATTTTAGTGGGTGAGTACAAGGGGCGTTTAACTGTCATTAAGATGGCAGATTCTCAAGTGGAGTTTAATTGATTCAGCCGCCATAATAGAGGAGAACAAATGTCAAAATCCATATTCTAGGTGCTATTCGCTCGTTATAGGCTATTACAATAAATGTTAAAACGTTTTGACATAGAAAATTTAGGCCTGTCCAGCGCGGGCCTGCTTGACTGGTCCGAGTCGGAATTTTCTTCCTATATGATGTCGGCCGAGAGGCGGATTTTCACAAAAAAATATGGACACTTACCTGGTTATCGATTCTTACGCCTTGGGCTGTCGCCTAGTCAAGATACTCTGGATTGTTTCACTCAAATACACCGTTTTGGTTTGCAGTCGCAGTTATCAGGCAATATCGAAGAAATGTCCGCAGTGGCTGATTTTTCAGATTTACCACTGCCCTCAGAGGTGGTAGACGTTGTATTGCTGCAACATTCTATCGAGTTTTCAGAATCTCCTCAGGCGTCGTTAAACGAAGCACTCCGTGTTCTAGCCCCAGGGGGGCATCTAATTATATGCGTATTTAATCCGGTAGGCCCCACAGGGTTGATTAAGTTTCCTATGCAATTGGTGACGAATCGGCCCCAGTATCGGTTTCATAACCTGCGTAAGGGTAGGTTAATTGATTGGTTAACACTATTGAATTGTCAGGTTCTGGACGTTGATCATGGCGCTTATCACTGGCCGCGCCGCGCAGCGGCAACCAAGGCACATGAATCAAACTCTATGGCTGAGGGGGAGCAGATTTCTTCGTGGGATAATGTCTGTGAAAAAATTCGTCTTCCCGTGGGTAATTTCTATATGATTCATGCAGTCAAACGTGTTGCACGCGGTATTAGTAGTTCGCCTCGAGTCTGGAAAAATAGCGTTAGTGGCCGCTTAACGTCATCTAATGCTAAATCATTAGGATCCAAAAAAGAGCCTAAATAAATACTGACCCTCCGTGATTAGAGGTTAATAGGGTATAGAATGAACAGAGTAGAAATTTTTACTGATGGTGCTTGTCGCGGGAATCCAGGACCCGGCGGGTGGGGTGCATTGTTGCGGTTTGGCGATGATGAGAAAGAGTTATGTGGCGGTGAAGCCGAGACTACCAATAACCGCATGGAGTTAATGGCCGTCATTCAGGCATTGTCTGCGTTAAAGCGGCCTTGTGATGTCATTTTGACCTCTGATTCAACCTATGTTCTAAAAGGAATCCAAGAATGGATGCCTAGTTGGAAAAAAAGAGGGTGGAAAACAGCAGCAAAAAAGCCCGTTAAAAATGTTGATCTGTGGAAATTGTTAGATGATGCGATTCAGGGGCACACCATAGATTGGCGCTGGGTTAAAGGGCATAGCGGGCATGCTGAAAATGAGATTGCTGACCAATTAGCAAATAGGGGTATTGACGAGCTTTAGGTTTGTCCGTCCCATACTAAAATCAACTATTAAAGAAATATAGATAATGAGACAGATTGTTCTTGATACCGAAACCACTGGCTTAGAAACTTCTCAAGACCATCGAATTATTGAAATTGGGTGTGTTGAAATGGTCGACCGAAAGTTGACGGGCCGCCATTACCATCAATATGTAAATCCTCAGCGTAAGGTAGATGAAGGCGCAATGGAGGTGCATGGCATTACTGATCAATTCCTCGAAGACAAGCCTCTCTTTGAAGCCATAGTCTCCGATTTCTTTGCGTTTTTAGATGGTGCCGAATTAATCATTCACAATGCATCTTTTGATATTGGCTTTATTAATCACGAGTCTAAAAAATTGCGTGGCAAGCACCAGCCCTTAGAGTCCAAGTGTAGAGTTATTGATACTCTCGCCCTTGCACGCCAGAGGCACCCCGGACAAAAAAACAATCTAGATGCCTTATGTAAGCGATATGGCGTTGATAACTCTCAGCGTCAGCTGCATGGCGCTTTGCTGGATGCGGAGATTTTAGCAGATGTATATCTGCTAATGACGGGAGGTCAGGTCAATTTAAACATCAATGATCAGTCAGACTCCGATAGTGGTGAAATGAACAAAACCTCGGTCATTCGACGACTTCCTGAAGATCGACCCCCGCTGAGGGTTGTTAAGGCTTCCGATGAAGAAATAGTCAGTCATGAGAAAAAGTTATCTGCCATCGTGGATATAGCTGGCCAATGTGTCTGGCAAGGCTCTGGCGAATAGCGCTTTTTTATGCAGGATCTGAATCCTATGAATTTTCCGGCTAAGCTGCCATTGACGTCGAGGCAACTTGGGCAGTTAAAGCAAGACCTCATCGTGTCCGTGCCAAGTTCAGACTTGTTTCGTTTGACCAAGCGTGCGGGTCGATTTGCCCAATCAAGTGTTAACGATGAAACAGTGTCTAAAGAATGGAAAAGCTTTCAAGATGCCGTGACGCGCGCTCAAGAAAAGGTTCTATTGCGGCAAAAAAATACCCCAACGATTCGCTTCCCAGATTTACCTGTTAGTGCTCGCTCTGAAGAAATTAGACAGCTAATTGAAGACAGTCAAGTGGTTATCATCGCGGGAGAAACAGGATCAGGTAAAACCACTCAAATCCCTAAGATATGCCTTCAGGCCGGAAGAGGAGTGAAGGGTATTATTGGCCATACTCAACCGCGCCGAATTGCAGCGCGCACCGTGGCAAATCGCATCGCAGAAGAACTGGAGTCTCCTCTGGGTAAGGCCGTTGGTTATAAGGTTCGTTTTGCTGATCAAACATCGCCAGATAGCTACATTAAATTAATGACAGACGGTATTTTACTGGCAGAAATACAGCAGGACAGGTTTCTCAGTAAATACGATACTTTGATTATAGATGAGGCTCATGAGCGTAGTTTAAACATTGACTTTTTACTCGGCTACCTAAAAACGCTGTTGGTCCAGCGGAAAGATCTAAAGTTGATTATTACCTCGGCGACTATCGACATACAAAAGTTCTCAGCTCATTTTAACGATGCGCCTATCGTTGAAGTGTCAGGTAGGACTTACCCAGTTGATATTATATATAGCGATTTAGATATTTTAGAGGGCGATCGAAATCAACAAATAGTTGATTGTTTGCGCAACATTCAAGATACGCAAGAACAGGGCGATGTCCTGGTTTTTCTAAGTGGCGAGAGAGAAATTCGTGAGGCGAGTCTAGCGCTTAGGCGTGCCCAATTCCCCAATACAGAAATAGCCCCTCTTTATGCTAGATTAAGCCTGGCCGAGCAAAGTAAGATCTTTTCGCCACACAAAGGTAGGCGCGTTATTTTGAGCACGAATGTGGCTGAAACCTCCCTTACAGTGCCAGGCATTCGCTATGTCATCGATACAGGTCGTGCAAGAGTCTCTCGTTATAGTTTTAGGACAAAGGTTCAGAGACTACCCATAGAGGCTATATCGCAGGCTAGTGCCAATCAGCGTGCTGGACGCTGCGGGCGAGTCAGTGATGGGGTATGTTTCAGGTTGTACCCTCAGGATGATTTTGACGGACGCCCGGAGTTTACTGATCCAGAGATAGTTCGTACAAATTTAGCCGCAGTCATTTTACAGATGTTGCAACTGCGGCTGGGTGATATCAGAGATTTTCCCTTCATTGATCCACCCGATAGTCGTTTGATAAACGATGGTTATAAACTCTTAGAAGAACTCCAAGCAGTCACAGCGGATGGCAACTTGACCGCGATGGGTAAGAAGCTAGTGACATTGCCGGTAGATCCACGATTTGCACGAATGATCTTAGAGTCTGACAACAACGGATCTTTGAATGAATTGGTCGTTATTACCAGTGGATTGAGCATTCAAGATCCTCGAGAACGACCTGGAGATAAACAGCAGGCGGCTGACCAAGCTCATAAGCAATGGGCAGATCAAGATTCTGATTTTGTGTCACTACTCAACTTGTGGAATCACTTCGAAGAGAAACGTAGGGATCTTTCCACGAATCAATATAGTAAATATTGCCGGTCTCAGTATGTATCATTTATCAGAATGAGAGAGTGGCGTGATTTACATCATCAGCTTCACAGCGCGTGCAGAGCTCTGTCTCTAAAAGAGAATCAGCAGCCTGCAGATTACGCTAGCGTACATAGGTCGTTGCTGTCTGGTCTGCTGGGGCAAATTGGTATTCGAGAGGAAAAGTGGGAATTTTTAGGGACTAGAAATCGCAAGTTTTTCATTTTCCCCGGATCTGGACTTAGTAAGAAACCACCAAAATGGGTTATGGCTGGATCCTTAATGGAGACCACCAAGCAATATGCCTTAAATGCTGCAAAAATTGATTCTGCTTGGCTTGAAAGCCTCGCTGCACACTTAGTTAAGAAAACCCATAGCGAGCCCTTTTATCATCACAAATCGGGTCAAGTTATGGCCAGTGAACGCCAAACCTTATTTGGCTTGTCCATCGTCGAGGGGAAAAAGGTCGTATATGGCAATATAAACGCTTCTGAGGCGAGAAAGGTGTTTATACAGCAAGCTCTAGTAGAGGAGGGGTATCGCGGTAAGGGCGCATTTTATGCGCACAATCATGCGCTAGTGTCAGAGCTTCAAGCGCTAGAGGATCGTTTTAGACGCAGAGATCTCCTCGCAGAACAAATGGTCATTTTCAGCCATTATGACGAGCGAGTTCCGGCGACTGTGTGCAATCTCCCGGCATTTGAAAAATGGCGTAAAACAGCTGAAAAATCAGACTCAAAACTACTTTTCATGAGCAAAGAATCTTTACTTTTACGGGGGCTGTCCGACAGTGAAGAGGCGCAATTTCCTGAGGTGATAATCCATGAAGGGTTTGAGTTTGATTTGCGCTACCACTTTGAACCTGGTCACCCAGAGGATGGCGTCAATTTATTGATACCCTTAGCAATACTGCATCAATTGCCGCACTATCTTTTCCAATGGTTGGTTCCCGGGATGCTGCGAGATAAGTGTATTGCATTGATTAAGGGCCTACCTAAACAGATCCGTAGGCAATTTGTTCCTGTTCCAGATTATGTGGACAAGATTCTACTTAACGTCAACGCTCAAGATAGGCCCCTGACTATCGTGTTGAGTGAACAATTGCAGAAATTGACTGGAATAAAAATTGAAGAAGCTGCCTGGAATTCGAAAAATCTTGATAACTGGTATCAGATGAACTTTGTATTGCAGAACGACAAGGGCCAGTTAATTGCAATGGCCCGAAGCTTGCACCGGCTACAGGGAGACTTCAAACAACAGATTAAACAAAGTTTAGGTCGACCATCAGAGCAGTCTATTGCGCGAAAAGGCGTTCTCGAATGGGATTTTGACCAGTTGCCTGTTGAAGTAGAGCTACCTCGCGGCGATATGACTATTAAGGCGTGGCCTGCACTCCAAGATAATGGTGAATCTGCCTCTATAGAGCTGGTGGATAATCCTTTGGTGGCCCAGCAAATATCCCGGCATGGACAGCTTAGACTGGCTTTGCTCAAAGGTAAGGAGCAACATAAATACCTGTCGAAGAACCTCTTAAGAGGTGAAGAACTTGCTCTTAAAGCAGCGAGCTTAGGTCCTCGAGACAAAATAGTTACAGCTATTATTGAAGCGAGTTTTCAGCAGGCTATATTTGCAAGCGGGGTTGTTATCCGCGATAGAGATAAGTTTGAAAATAGTTTTTCTATAGGAATTTCACATGTAGTTGATATTGCACAGCGGCATGCAGTGCAGATTGGTAGCGTTCTGGCTGAATTGCACGAACAACAAAAGCGCTTGCGAGGGCTTGACCCATTGGCTGTTGATGCGCAGCTTGATATCGCCTCTCAGGTGAGTTGGCTATTTTCCAGTGACACTCTGCGCAGAGTGAAACCCGAGAACACCCAGCAATATCCACGGTTTGTGAAGGGAATCAGTATACGAATCGATAAGCTCACTTCTCAAGTCGTCAAAGATCGAGAGCACATAATAGACTTGCGCTTGTTTGCTGATGGCGTTGAGGGGTTGCGAGAAAAACAGCAACTACTTACCTCAGATTTAGCCGATTCATTATTAGATTTTCAGTGGTTGTTAGAAGAATACCGGATCTCCTTATTTGCTCAGCAACTGAAAACGCGAGTGCCGGTTTCAGCAAAGCGCTTAGATAAGCGTTGGTCGGATATCTTAGACCAGTTAAAAATACTTTTGCCTGATTATCACTAGCCGGCTTATCGATTTGTTAGGGAAAATCAAGTGATGAGCTAGTATAATCATCTCGTTAAAAAGGTAGCGCCCATTGGTTGTTTTTTTATAGTGGGTGAAACACTCTGATGACCAATGCTAAGAAAAATCGTCGTTTAGCCTGCGTCTCCGCTCCATTCAATAGTGTACCTAGGGCGTCAGTGCTAGTAGAATGGCGACAAGACTAACCGCAAAACTTGCCCATTTAGGAAATTTACAGAAAAGATATGTTTAAATTAGTAACAATTATTACTCTGCTTTTTTCATCGATGACTGCCTTTTCTGAAGAGGTAGAAAATCCTGATCCGCTGGAGAGTTTGAACCGTGGCGTTTGGGACTTTAATGAAACGGTCATCAATAGTGTCGCACGACCCGTGGTTGATATATACGAAACAGTGACGCCAACGCCAATCCATAACGGCATAGTGAATTTTTTCGGTAATCTTAATGAGATTCCAAATGCGGCTAACAGCTTGTTGCAGGGTAAAGTGAAACAGGCAGCCAATGACACGGGTAGATTCTTGATTAATACAACCCTTGGTTTGGGTGGTCTGTTCGATTTCGCCTCAAAGGTAGGTTTACACGTTGGAGATGGGGAAGATTTTGGCCAAACACTCGCTGTGTGGGGGGTTGGGCAGGGGCCTTATCTAATGCTGCCTTTTCTAGGGCCGACAACATTCCGTGATGCTCCAGCAGACTTTATTGATAGCTTTCTAGATCCTTTCTCATATTCGGATAAATTGGCGCTGCGGGTTGGTATGAAAGGGATGAGTGTGATCGCTGAGAATGGTTCCTATCTAGATCAATTAGATGTTATTTCTGGTGATAAATATCTTTTTATTCGGGATGTATATCTGCAAAATAGAGAGTATGTTATCAGTGACGGAGCCATTGAAGATGATTTTGGTGACTTAGACGATTATTAGTGACACTTAAATCGTTATAACGGCTTAGTTAAACGTACGAAAGTTAGATAGCTATAGGGCTATAAAGATTATAAGAAATTGAAAAGTCGGATGCACCATGACTGCAATTAATAGCCCCGTTATTCTCGTCGGCGAGAATACGGTTAGGCTTAGTACTCTCCAAGAAGCTGTCCAAAGCTGCGACAGATCCTGTGTCATTGTGCCTGATATAGCGGCGTTGGTGTCTGCCTGTGAAGATTCTGTTTCTCAATTGGTTGTGTTAGTTTCTTCAGATTCGTCTGGCGAAATACTTGACCAAGACAATATTTTAAAAGCACTTTTGTCTAAATACCTCGTGGTAGTTTATTTAGACTCTCCTTCCGTGGAAACGGTAGCCAGCTATTTTCGACACGGCGCATCAGACGTTTGGTTTGATGGGGCGTCTCAAAAAGACATTTTTGAATCGCTCTCTCGAAGCCAAGAGATTGCTATTACCCGTATTCAACGCAATGAATATAGCGGTGATTTGGAGAAAACGAACCTAGAGCTTCAAGAAAGCGTACGACTTCTCAGGCAAGATCAGATTGCGGGTCTTGAAGTGCAAAAAAGCCTAATGCCTGAAAGTCCTCTGACGTTTGGTGATTATGAAATATCACATTCGGTCACCCCTTCGCTTTATCTCAGTGGTGACTTTATTGGCTATAACTTTGTCTTGGGACGTTATTTACTGTTTTATTTCGCAGATGTGTCTGGGCATGGGTCCGCATCTGCTTTTGTGACTGTGCTGTTACGTTTTATGATTGGACGAGTTATTCGTCGTCATATTACTGAAAATGATCATGCGGCGCTTAGGGCTGCGCCAGAAGGTCTTTTAGAGCACATTAATAATCAAATTTTGGCGACGGGCTTGGGGAAGCATTTGACGGTGGTGGCAGGCTGTTTAGATACCGAGACCAGCACATTACGGTATGTTGTAGGTGCTCAACTGCCCAGGCCGATTATGATCGTAGAAGGCAAAGCAGACTATTTACCCGGCAAGGGCAAGCCGGTGGGTATATTTGAAGATGCGGTTTGGGACGTAGAGGAAATACAGCTACCAGAAAGGTGCGCCGTAGTACTTTTGTCTGACGGAGTTTTTGAGTTGGTGCCTGATAAAGAGTTAATCGACAAAGAGAAAACCTTGCTGCAATTTTTGGGCACTAGTTCAAACACCATTGAAAATTTGAAAGATGCGCTGGCAGTTGATTTTATTGAGGCCCCCCAAGATGATGTGTCGATGTTGTTACTGACAAGAGGAATGTAGGGTGAATCCTGGCAAAATTCTTGTAGCAGACAGCATGGGCGATTACCTACTTAAGCTTTCTGGCGATGTGAGGGTGACACTTTGCGGAACGTTGAATCGGCATATTGAGACTATTTTTGGTAGTAAAAATGTAAAACGAGTCGTTGTTGACATGTTAGATGCCGATTGCCTAGATAGCACTACGCTAGGGCTACTTGCAAAATTGGGGCTTCACTGTCGCAAGCAATACGACATTAACCTCCAAGTTTTTTGCGAAAATGCGAGTATTCTCCGTACCCTGGAGCACATGAGTTTTGACGAGATTTTCGATATCTTTCAAGATGTTCCTGAAATAAAAGAACATATAAATTTGCACAACATTGGCATCGAAAACGCAGCCGTTGACGATATTCGGCGCCAAGTTTTGGAGGCACATAAGCTGCTAATCGAGATGAATCCAGAAAATAGCGCAGATTTCACCGACTTGATTAGCGCCCTTGAGTCAGATAGTTGACGAGATATTTTCCCGAGCATTAAGTTTACAGCGAATATACTCACTATGCCGAATATGCAGTAAATCAGCTACTCTACGTATTATACTTTCTTCATGTTTATCTAAGTGACCATCAGCATAGGCAACACGCCACATCGCGGTCATTAGCGATAGTTTCTTCTCAATATCAAAGTGCTCATTAATCTCTCGTGTAAATTGGTACAGTGATGTTGCTTCGGTGACCTCTTCACGAGAAAGGCTGATCAGCTCATCAACTTCTTCGGCGCTTAGGCTGAGCATACGAGAAAGGGTTTCTGCAATTGAGTTCAGCTCTTGTTCATCAAGATTCCCATCAATCACCATGACTTCTATCAGCAGGGCAGCCGTAGCGAGTTGATCCGCACTGACCGAACCCGAATCAGCCTCTAAAACTTTTTTTGAAAAAAAACTCTTTATTTTATCAATCATTTATCTAGCTCTTTTAACCATGCTTCTAACTTAACTTGATCGGCCACAAAGCTTCTAATGCCGTGCGCTAATTTTTCAGTCGCCATGGGGTCATCATTTAATTCATAGCGGAAGGGGCTTTCACCTGCCATTTTATAGTCAATTTTATCACCGGTATTTTCGGGATCTAGTTTACGATCTAAGGTGCCAAAATCATCATCTAGTTCTTGCAAAAGTTGGGGGCTAATAGTCAGTCGATCACAGCCAGCTAATTCGGTAATTTCACCTATATTTCTAAAGCTTGCGCCCATCACTACGGTGTCATAGCCAGACTGTTTATAGTAGTTATAAATTTGCGTGACTGACTGCACACCCGGATCTTCGGCAGATGTATACTCAGATTTATCGGTATTAGCTTTGTACCAGTCCAATATCCTGCCTACGAAGGGAGAGATTAAGAATGCCCCTGCATCTGCGGCAGCCGCTGCCTGAGTAAAATTAAACAGCAACGTTAGGTTGCAGTTGATGCCTTCTTTTTCAAGTTGCTGTGCTGCACGTATACCTTCAAAGGTTGATGCCATTTTAATAAGAACACGTTCTTTCCCTATGCCAGCTTGCTCGTACAGCTTGATTAGCTGACGCGCCTTGGTAATAGATTTTTCAGTATCAAAGGATAATCGAGCATCGACCTCTGTTGAGACACGCCCAGGAATAACATTAATGATCTTTTCGCCAATACCGACCGCTAATTTATCCATGCAGAGGGACAGTTGCTCATCACTTGATAGCTTCCCCCCAGAGACAGACGCAATAACCTCTTTAACAAGGCCCTCATAGGCAGGCATTTGAGCGGCTTTTAATATCAGCGACGGGTTGGTCGTGGCATCTTCAGGAGAATACTGACTAATCGCCTCAAAATCACCAGTATCGGCGACGACAGTCGTCATTTCTTTTAATTGTGCTAATTTACTTATATTGCTCATTTGTTCATGGCTCCTGAAGTGGCTTTTAATGCGGTTGTTAAAACGTCAATTGTAGCAGTGGGCTTGTAGGCATTCTCGCTAATATGCCGCCTAAACAGCCGTGCACCAGGCATGCCATGAAATAGCCCCAAAATATGGCGTGTCATCGCGTGCAGTTTGGTGCCCTTACTCATCTCATTATCTATGTAATCAAGAAATTGTTCAGCGATTTTTTCACGGCTCTTAACCGGATGATTGGCACCATAGATATCTTGATCTACAGTGGCCAATATATAGGGGTTGGTATAGGCCTCGCGTCCCATCATTACCCCATCTAAATGGTTCAAATGCTCAATAGATTGCTCAAGGGTGGTAATACCCCCATTGATGATAATTTCAGCGTGGGGAAAATCACGTTTTAATTGATAAACACGATCATAGTTAAGCTCGGGGACTTCTCGATTTTGTTTTGGGCTTAGGCCTTTAAGCCATGCTTTTCGCGCATGTACTACAAAGGTGTTGCAACCGGCGTCAGAGAGGGTACCAACAAATTGGCACAAAAAGTCATAAGAATCATAGTCATCGACACCAATACGGTGCTTTACAGTCACCGGAAGGTCTACTGCGTCTCGCATGGCGGCTACGCAATCAGCGGTAATAGCCGCATTTTTCATCATAACGGCCCCGAACATTCCGCTCTGGACACGATCACTGGGGCAGCCACAGTTAAGATTTATTTCAGCGTACGCATATTTTTCAGCAAGTTTACATGCAGCGGCTAAATCACTTGGGTTACTGCCACCTAACTGTAATGCAACAGGATGTTCTTCCGCATTCATCGCCAAAAACCGCTCGGTGTCGCCATGTAATATGGCACCCGTAGTGAGCATTTCAGTATAAAGAACCGCATGTTGGCTTATCAAGCGTAAAAAGAACCGGCAGTGTCTATCGGTCCAGTCAAGCATAGGGGCAACGCAAAATCGCCGGTTAGGCTTGCTACCCGTGGTTGGGGCTGTAGTGGTCAAGGGCAACATTACTCTAGAGTTGGTTAAGACAAACTTTAGTATGCAGTATAAAAGTCAGAGACCGAAAAGTCCCTTGAAATTGATGTATCCAGTGTCTTTTTTAGTTTACACCTCCGCTGGTGCTTAGGATGATAATGTGAACTGCGGTGCACTATGTATAAAATGCCTTATCTCAGGGTTTTGGGCGGCTATCATCGATAGTGTATTTACACTATTATCCAACCTTAATTTAAAAGACACACTAGAAAGGACAATAAAGATGCTAAAAAGCTGTGCGCCAATAGTGGCAATTAGAAATGGTTTGTTTTTGTTGATTACAGGCCTGCTGATCAGCTTATATACCACCTCGGTCCTGGCTCACGCAGACCATGACAAGGCTCGATTTGTTTCTGCCACTGGTGTTGATAATGGCAAGTGCGATGACGCTACACAGCCTTGCAAAACCGTTAACTATGCAGGCTTGCAGTCTAACAAGGGCGACACTATTCGGATGGCGGCGGGTAACTATAAGATCGAAGATGTCGATACTCTGTTTTATCTGCTTAGTGATCTTGTTCCTGTAAAGGGCTTGTATAGCGAAACATCTGCTTTCGCAAAAACTGACCCCAGTAATATTACACGTCTAACCGGTGTGCCTTTGGAATTTGCGGATAAATTAGCCAGCAAAGGCTTTACCGTCATCGTTGATGCGAAAGGTCTAGATATCGAAAAGACTCAAAATATTCGTGAAAAAATGCAGGTCTATGAGCGATTAAAGGTCGCTAAACCGGCGACTGTCTGTGATAACGGCTTCGCTGGCGATCATGCCTGCGAAAAAATGGATTTACTCTCTCATGTTCCGCTGTCTAGTTTTTCAACTAACCCTAGTGCTGCCAATGATGTTTGGGGCTTTTATGACGTCAATGATGGTCGAGAATACGCGATTATGGGCCTGCGCAATGGCGTGGGCGTAGTTGAGGTAACTGACCCAGAGTCGCCGCGCATGGTGGGAAGCATTTCAAGCCAGTCAACGTCGTGGCGTGACATCAAAGTCTATCAACACTTCAATGTAGCAAGCGCAAGGTGGGAGAGTTATGCCTATGTGACCGCCGATAGCGCATCGGTTGGGACGATGATCATAGACTTACGATCTCTGCCTGAGTCAATTTCTGTTGCCGGGTCAGATTCAAGCGATATCAGCGCGCACAATGTGTATTTGAGTAATGTTGATTACT
>Ga0307994_1000199_pt1 | contig 47500 bp, 40 predicted proteins | sample EllFjometagen261_FD_203171 | JGI IMG/M metagenome (GOLD analysis project Ga0307994, IMG submission 203171) | Marine microbial communities from Ellis Fjord, Antarctic Ocean - #261 | ecosystem: Environmental > Aquatic > Marine > Unclassified | place: Southern Ocean | collected 2014-11-02
TGCAAGGCGTCGACAAAGTGTTCGGTGACTTTAAAGCTTTAGATTCGGTGTCTCTGCAAGTCCATGAAGGTGAAAAAATGGTGATTTGTGGGCCTTCTGGTTCTGGCAAGTCCACCTTAATTCGCTGTATCAACGGCTTGGAAGATATTCACGCCGGAGGTGTGTCCATAGCACCGGTGGAGGCTGATGGTAATCGTGATGCTCGTATCGGTATGGTATTCCAGCAGTTTAATTTATTCCCACACCTAACAGTGATGCAAAATCTTACCCTTGGCCCTATGCGGGTGAACAAACTCAGCCGTAGTGACGCCCAAGCGAGGGCCCGCGCTTGCCTAGAGCGCGTCCAGATTCCAGAACAAGCGGACAAGTTTCCCCGTCAACTGTCTGGTGGCCAACAGCAGCGAGTAGCCATTGCACGAAGCTTATGTATGGAGCCAGATATCATTTTGTTCGATGAGCCCACTTCGGCTCTGGATCCAGAAATGATTAACGAGGTGCTGGAGGTGATGGTGGGTTTAGCCGACAGCGGTATTACCATGATATGCGTCACCCATGAAATGGGATTTGCCAAGCGAGTGGCTGATACCATGGTGTTTATGGAAGACGGAAGGATTGTGGAGCAGTCGCCCCCTGAAAAGTTCTTTAGCGCACCAGAAAGCCTACGTTGCCAACAGTTTTTGGCCAAAATATTACATCATTAGAAGGTCTGAAATGAATAGACTAATATTATTACTAATAAGCCTTCCTTTATTATCGTCTTGTAGCTCTCAGTGGGGCTGGTACGTTGTTGACCCAACTAAGAAGTCAGGGCTTATAAACCTTAAATTTTTATTGAGCGGATTAGAGCAGACTGTACTTATGTCCTTTACTGCTATTGCTATTTCTGTGGTCGTTGGGCTAGCGGTGGCACTGCCGGGAATGGCTGCTTCAAAGGGCTGGCGCCGTTTTAACCGAGTTTATGTTGAGGTGGTTCGAGCGGTTCCTATTCTTGTGTTACTTTTGTGGGTGTACTACGGTTTGCCCCAGATAATGGGCATCAGTATCGGTGTGTTTGGCGCTGGAGTTATTGCCTTAGCTTTGTCCGATAGCGCATTTCAGGCAGAGATTTTTCGTGCCGGAATACAGTCGATCAACCGAGGTCAGTACGAAGCGGCTCATACCTTATCGCTAAGCTACGTAGACACAATGCGTTTTGTAATTTTGCCACAGGCCATCAAACGGATCTTGCCAGCTCTGGGCAATCAGTTTGTGTACATGCTGAAAATGTCATCTTTGGTATCGGTTATTGGTATGCAGGAGCTTACCCGCAAGGCCAATGAACTAGTGGTGACGGAATATCGTCCCCTGGAGATTTACACAATTTTGGTACTGGAATACCTAGTACTAATCTTAGTGGTGTCGGGTTTTTTCCGTTGGCTCGAGTCCCGTATGCAAAGCGATGAAAGTTAGAGGAGGTTTAGTTAATGAGTGCTTGGATAGAAATGATAAATGATGACGTTGCCAGCCCAGAGCTAATGGACGCTCTTAGTTTGGCGCGTACTCCTCACGGCACAGTGGACAACGTAATGAGGGTCCACTCCCTGCGGCCGAATACCATGCTTGGTCATGTAAAATTATACCGTGCTGCATTGCACGACGACGCTAACACACTACCAATGTGGTTGCAGGAGGTTATTGGCTCTTATGTATCAATGCTCAATCAATGCCCTTATTCTTATGCAAACCACTGGGCTAATGCCAGTCATTTGATGGGCAGTCCCGAGCGTGCTTTAGCCGTTGAGAAGGCACTGCGCCAGCAGGACCCAGAACAAGTATTTGAGGGCGCTGAATTGGCCTTGATGCGCTACACCCAGAAGCTAACACTTACGCCAGGTGCTATGGTGCAAGCAGACGTGCAAGCTCTGCAAGATGCTGGACTTACTGATGGTGAAATTCTAGAGGCTAATCAAATTATAGGATATTTTAGCTATGTGAATAGGTGTTTGAATGGCTTGGGAGTCACAACAGACGGCGATATCGTTGGTTACTATAGCGGGAGCAGCGATTGATTATGACTAAGGTAAAGCGGGTTAGTGCAGACCAAATACCGGTTATCGATATATCCTCTTTGGTACGTGGAGAAGCTGATATAGAGGTAGCAAAGAGTCTACACCAAGCAAGCCAAGAGTTAGGGTTTTTGTATGTTACTGGTCATGGATTAGATCCCCATCTTATTAAGCATCTCTATCAGTCTGGATTGACATTTTTTCGTGCCCCGGTGGAGCAAAAACAATCTGTAGGAGTGTCTCAAAATCACCGAGGATGGTTGGGTCCTGGGCAGGCTAAAATGGATGACAAAGCGCGGTCTGATTTCAAAGAAAGCTATATATGGGGTATTGAGGATGCTTGTCATCAAGAGGATCACTTCTTACGAGGTAGCAATACCTGGCCTAACTTTGTGCCGCATCTTGAAGCCCTAGGTAATGCCTATTTAACACAAGCCCATGAGGTTGCATATCACCTTATGCGGGGCTTTGCTCTAGGCCTTGGACTTAGAGAAGACTTCTTTTTAAAGACTACTGAGAAGCCTTTAAGCCGGGCCTCATTAGTGTATTACCCTAATCAGGAAGATACTGATCCTAACCAGTTTGGGGTGGGTCCGCACACCGACTTTGGAACCTTGACTCTACTCTGCCAAGACCAAGTAGGCGGCCTACAGGTGCAAGATACTAACGGTCAGTGGCTAGAGGCTCCGCCTATTGAAGGTAGTCTAGTGGTTAATGTCGGTGATCTGCTCAGTCATTGGACTGATGGTGCTTACAAGTCAACGCCACATCGTGTAATAAACAGCTCGGGCTACGAACGATTGTCCATAGTATTGGCCTATGACCCCAACCCAGAAACGGTGATAGACCCAAGGTCCGTTATTGGTGCCAACTATAAGGGTGATCTTGCTGCTATCACCTGTGGTGACTATCTGGATAGGCGTTTTAAGAAAGCCTTTTCATACCGGAATTAAACCATGACTGTATTACAAAATTCTAACAATCTTGACGCCGCACTAGGATCAGCTCTACGGGATATTCGAAAGTCTCATAACCTTACCGCACGTGCCCTAGCACAGAAATCCGGTGTATCTGCAGCCATGATCAGTCGCCTTGAGCGAGGCCACGCGTCTGCTTCAATGGCCACTTTGAGCGCGCTCAGTCAGGCCCTAAATGTTCCGTTGGTTAGTTTGTTTCGAGAAATCGCGACGGAACATTCTGACTATACCCATGTTAAGAGTGGTGAAGGCTTAGTCTCTACCCGTTTGGTGGGCAATCATAGTCACCAATATGTGAGTTTAGCCCAACATACCCGTAGTGAGCTGCAATTTGAGGCCAGATCTGTGACCCTTGTTCGACAGGAGTCCCATCCCCCCCAGTATGTTAGCCATGGAGTTGTGTTTGTGTACGCCTTGCAAGGGCAGGCCATTTATCAATACGGTCAGCGGGATTTCGTGTTGAATCCAGGCGATAGCATCAGTGTAGATGCAGAGTTAAGTCATGGTTTTACTGAAGTTATCACTGAAACCTTTACCTTCTTGACGGTTCAGGCGGAGCGGCGATGAAAACGAATTTAGACCTAGGTTTAACTAACCTTTTGCAAGGAGCAATTGACCTAAAGCGCGGGCAACGGGTGCTGCTGGTGCAGGAAAATCCAAAGTATGGCTGGTACGATAGCGAACTGCCTAAGGCGCTGCGTGCCTTCGCAGTTGATCAGCTTGGTGCCGTGGTAGAAGTACTAGAGGTTGAAGAACCAACCAATAGCCCACACCCAAAATTAGAGCAGATGTTAAAACAGCAGCACTGGGATTGGATTATATTCTTGGCACGTATTGGCGATCAAGATCGGTTTGAGGTTAATGATGGAGGCCCAAGAAAGCTGATGACATACGCCCGCACCACGGAACAGTTACAAAGTGGTTTGGGTACCGTGCCTCATGCGGCAATGGTGGCGCTCAAAACAGCAGTGAATGAGATTTTTGATGGGGCGGAAAATATTGAAATCACTTGTCCCTTTGGCACCCAGTTGCAGGGTAAACCGCCCAAACCTAAAGGCAAAGAATCCACAGATGTTGCAGTGGTTCGCTTTCCTGCTGCAGTGAGTAAACCCATATCTGCCCGTACCTTTAGCGGCCAGATTGCGTTTCGCCATGGTTTAGCGCCGACCGGCTCCAAAGTATATTCACCCACTTGTCTGTCTTTGCCTAAAGGTATTATTGCAGTTATAGACAAAGGGGTGATTAGTTCATTCGAAGGCGATGCAGCTGATATCCGTGCTGCACAAAATCATTATCAGCAAGTGGCCAAGCAATTCAATATTGAACCTTGGTTAGTAGATTCTTGGCATTTAGGACTTCACCCTGCCACAGTTCACCCGTTGGACCCCCAAGTGGATTTAGATCGTTGGTCTAACACTATGTTTACCAGTCCTCGTTATTTGCATTTTCACACCTGTGGTAATTATCCGCCGGGTGAAATCTGCGGCATGGTGGAAGATCCCACCGTCAAGATTGATGGAGTGGCCTTGTGGCAAAATGGACAGTTGATGGCGTCTAACTTTAGCGCCATCGCTAAGGTGGAACAATGTTGGCCAGAATTAACCCTGGTGTAACCTAAAACGTGGAGTGGCTCCTGGAGCTGAAAGAGGATAAACCTATGAATAAAAAGTATGACGCCATTATTATTGGCGCTGGTGTTATTGGTGCGGCTATCGCTTTGGGGTTAGCTCGAAAAGGTAAAAAAACACTTAATATCGATGCCTTGCCAGCTGCTGGCTATGGCAGCACTAGCGGGTCCTGCGCCATTATTAGGCCCTATTACTCCACTATTGAGACCAGTGCTATAGCTCACGAAAGCCACCGATACTGGAGTAATTGGAGTGAGTTTTTGCAGACGGAGGATGAGCGTGGCCACATTAAATACCACGCTGTAGGTTGCTTGGTAGCAAAAACCGAAAACAATCAACATTTACGCCCTACTATGGCGATTTTAGACACGATTGGGGCCCCATACCAAGAATTGGATCAGGCGCAGTATGTAGCCCGTATGCCTATCTTTAACGTAGAGTCTTATACTCCAGCTAAGCGCCCTGACGACGAGGGTTTTGGTGAGGCCAATGGCAAAAAAATTGGTGGCGGTGTGTTTTTCCCCGATGGTGGCTACGTGAGTGACCCGCAATTGGCTACACATAACCTGCAACGGGCGGCAGAAGCCCAAGGGTCAAGCTTTCAATTTAACACTAAAGTGGCGGCTATACGGCAGCAAGATGGGCGAATTGTTGGTGTTACGTTGGTCAATGGAGATCAAATTGATGCCCCTGTTGTAGTGAATGCGGCAGGCCCTCACTCGGCTAAAATAAATGCCATGGTTGATGCTGAGCAAGATATGAAGATCACCACTCGCGCCTTACGTCATGAAGTGGCGCATGTGCCTTCTCCTGAGGGATTTAATTTCGAAGAACAAGGCTGCGTGTGTTCCGACAGCGATATTCATGCCTATTGTCGGCCAGAAACAGGCAATCATATACTTATTGGTAGTGAGGACCCCGATTGTGATGATCAACAGTGGGTGGATCCTGATGACTATAATAAGGACTTTACCGACCAATGGCGTGTGCAGGCCCTACGCCTAGCTCAGCGTATTCAAACCTTGCCTATTCCCAACCAAGCCAAAGGAGTGGTTGAGCTATATGACGTAACTCCTGACTGGGCTCCGATTTATGATAAATCCTGTGTGCCAGGCTATTACATGGCCATTGGCACCAGTGGCAATCAATTTAAAAATGCCCCTATAGTCAGCGAAATGATGGCGCAATTGATTGTGGCATGTGAGGAAGGGCACGATCATGATTTAGAACCTGTCGTGTTTAACCTTAAGTATTCTGGCCGACCTATTAACTTGGGTGTATTTTCTCGCAATCGGAAAATAAACCCTAACAGCACGGGCACAGTATTGGGTTGATTAATAAGGGCAAAGCCCATTAACGCCCATTAAACTTGGGTTAACCAACCAAAGCGATCTTCAGCAAGGCCAAACTGAATATCATTCAAAGCTTTGCGAAGCTTAATTGTAGTTGCGCCTGGTTTGCCAGTACCTACGGTATAGTCCTTGCCGTGGTGAATTAAGGTGCCAACAGGCGTGAGAACAGCAGCTGTGCCAGATAGAGCCGCTTCTGCATCGGGGTTGGCGCTGCGCTCGATCAACTCATCTACTGACAAGTTACGTTCGCTCACGGTTAAGCCCATTTCATCTGCTAATGTGAGTACTGATGCTCGAGTGACGCCGTGCAAGAAAGTAGAATCTAATGCCTTGGTGATAAGCTCGTTGCCATCAATCAAGATAAAGTTAGCAGCAGCCGTTTCTTGTACATCGCCATTTGGAGAGAATAAAACTTGGTCTGCTTGATACTCTGCCCGAGCTTTATTTAACATTGGCAGGGCACTGGCGTAGTTGCCACCACTTTTAACCATACCCATATGTGGCGCACAGCGCATACCCTCTTCGTCTATCAGCACTCTCAGTGTTGCATCACCGCCAGCAAAATAATCGCCTACAGGTGAAGCCAACACATAGAGCATAGACTGAGTAGAAGCTGCGGCAGCTTTGCCAATAGCAGCCTCTGTACCCATGTGGGTAGGTCGCAAATATAAGGTGCCAGGAGGCGCAGGGATTTCATCGGCGTAACGGCTTACCAAATCAAGGATCATGCTTTTAAGCATCACTGTATCTACTGCAGGCAAAGACAATAAACGGCTACTTTGTGCCATGCGTTCGATGTTTTGGTCCATGCGAAAAATGTGATGGCTACCATCGGGGTGACGAAACGCCTTTAACCCTTCAAAACAAGTGCTGGCATAATGCAAGACATGGGCGCCAGGGTGTAATGAAATGCTGTCGCTTGGCACTAAACTTGGAGTGTTCCATTTTTCGCCGTCAAAGGTGGCTAAAGCCATTTCAGGAACAAATTGGGTACCGAACGCAGTCATGAGTATCTCACTATCAAATAGGTGTACAATTAAGCCTCACATCATACCATCGCTAGAGACGTTTTTTCGAGTGCTTGATGTTAAGTTTGAGTAAAAATACACTGTCGATTACACTGTTCGGCATTGGGTTTGGTGGGTAATTCTGTGCCATGAGTCGCGTGTTGAATGAAACCTCTCGCATTAAGGCTTCAAAATCTAACCGTTTTGGCATAAAGTAGGCCCGTAGGTGGCTACACGAAATTAGCTTTAACGGGAAAACAGTCTAAATGTGAACTGTGCTGCCCCCGCAACGGTAAGCAAGCCATGCTTGTTAGCCCGGACACCGCCCTACAATTCATGGGTTAATACCCTCTAACACTAGTTTTATCGTGCGGGTGAGCACGTGGAGAAGTACATGACAACGACTACAGTTACATCTAAAGTTGATACAGCTGCACCAAGCAAAGCATTAGCAAACACCAACGTACAAATGGCCGCTGCTGCAATTCTAGGCATGGTTGTACTAATGGGTGTTGGTTTTGCACCAATGGATGTGGCGCACAATGCAGCCCACGATACCCGCCACTCTTTTGCATTTCCTTGCCACTAAGGGCCTCCGCCCTTTTTTAGGTTAATTTTATGTTCCGTTCTATGGTGTTAACTGCGCTAGGCGTTGCCTTGGTCGCAGGTTTAGTTTTGAGTGCCGTTCAAGCCTTGCATGTATCTCCCATTATCTATTCGGCCGAAGCATTTGAAGTTGCGGAACCCGGGGTGGCTGCCGCCCTCAACGATGGCCATTCGCATTCTCATGATGACCAAGCTTGGACCGTAAAGGATGGTTTTGAACGTGTTGGCTATACAGTGCTATCTAACGTTTTGTCGGCCTTCGGTTTTGCTATGATTTTATTGGCTTCCATGTTCATGGCGCGTGACAAAGCTAACTTAAATATTTCTTGGTTTAGGGGTATTGTTTGGGGTTTAGCCGGTTACCTGACATTCTTTGTGGTTCCAGCATTAGGCTTGCCTCCGGAGATCCCAAGTATGGAAGCGGCTGCACTTGAAGGTCGTCAATCTTGGTGGGTCTTGACTGTTTTGGCCACAGGCTTAGCCATTGGCAGCCTAGTGTTTTTGCCTGGAGTGGCTAAAGCGGCTGCAATCGTATTTATTGCTGCACCTTGGGTTGTGGGTGCGCCACACCCAGAAATCGCTGGTTTTTTACACCCAGATGCACAAGTGGTTGCAGTCTTAGAGGGCCTACAAACACAATTTGTTTATGCCACAGCTTTGGCTAATGGTGTGTTTTGGATCATTTTGGGTGGTCTAACGGGTTACGCCGCTAAACGATTCATCAAAGCTTAGTATTTTAGTGAACACGCAGCGGCTTTATGACTATGTGCTTGAATCTGTGTTTGGTGTGTATTTGTTGGATCCAGAAGCGCTGAGATTGAGGCTAGCTGAAGTAGGCGTCGAAGCCTCTATAAGGCTAACACTGGAAGGCCTAGAATTTAGCCTGCCGGAGCTTTACGATTTTGCGTTGTTGGAAGCCCAATCCAAAGTCGATGGGGATGGGGATGTAAAGTGCGAACAATCCTACCTAAGTTTTAGGCGCTGCCTCTATGGACAGCAAACCCAGGTGATGTTGCACGCATTAGGTGGTGAGGTAGTGATCGCTCAAAATCACCACCATGTAAACAAGAGCATATATCGCCTGCAACTATTGAGTTAATAAGCGATAAAATTGACCGTTAAATAAAGGATGTCAGGTGGAAATAAGTGCTCTATTAGTGGGCTTTATGATTGGCTTACGTCACGCCCTAGAGGCTGACCATGTAGCTGCTGTGGCCTCTATTGTGACCCAGAAGCAGGGCACATCTGCAGCAATGCGCCATGGGGCTGTGTGGGGCTTTGGGCATACGATTACCTTATTTATCATTGGCACCGCAGCATTGCTAGCCGACACCTTGATTCCGGATCATGTGGCATCGGTCTTGGAGTGCGCTGTAGGCCTTATGCTGCTATATTTGGGCTTAGATTTACTGTGGCGGATGAGTCGTAACGGCGTCCACTTTCATGTTCACCAACATCATGGCAAGCGCCACCTTCACGCTCACCAGCACCATTCTGATGTACCTCACAACGATGTAAGTGCTCACCAACACAAGCACAAAAGTTCATTTCCAGTACGTACATTAATGATAGGTATCATGCACGGCATGGCAGGTTCTGCGGCGTTAGTTGTACTCACATTGAATGCAGCGCAAAACTTTTGGATAGGTGTGGGTTATATGTTGCTGTTTGGCATAGGCTCTATCGCCGGCATGGCGCTTTTATCGGCAGCTATCAGCCTTCCATTTAGCCTTTCTGGCAAAAGTATCGAACGCTTTGTAGGTTACCTGCAACTGAGTATTGGTGTGGGCACATCGGGCCTTGGTAGTTTTATTGTGTTTAATTATTTTTATTAGTTCACCCTGATTTCTTCGTGATGACTAATGTACCTCAGCAGCCCTAATTTATTTTACGGGTATGGACGACTTTGTTGAGCGCAAGTTGAGTACTAGTCCGGCAATGATCAAGGCTGCGGCAACCCACTTCCACCATGGCATGCTCTCGTCCAGAAAAACGCTAGAAGCGGCCATACCAAACACAGGCACCAGTAGCGCCCAAGGCGTCACTAGAGCAGCTGCATGGCGCTGCAGCAATAAATTCCACAGGCCATAACCAATAAGAGTGTTACCGATGGTTTGCCACAATACAATGGACCAAGCTTGCCACTGTGCAGAAGCAAGGCTGTGGCTTATGAGCACAGGTCCTTCGTAGTAATATGACATGAGGGCCAGTGGAGGTACGGCAAACAGTGAGGACCATGCTAAAAAGGCAATAATATGGACCTTACCGGAACGCTTAACAACCAAATTGCCAGCGGCCCAGCTAAGGGCTGCGATTAATATTACGGCTAAGCCTATAAGGGTAGCATCTGTGTCACCTTGGATAGCGATGACTGCAATGCCAGCAAAAGAGATGACGAGCGCAAGTATTTGCGGCATCCGAATGGTTTCTTTAAAGAACATTAACGCCAGCAAAATGGTGAACACAGCTTGTACCTGAATGACTAAAGAGGCTAGTCCAGGAGACATGTGACTGCCCATAACCCAAAAAAGTAAGCCAAATTGACCAAAACCAATAAAAAAACCGTACGCTATTAAATAACGCCATGGCACTGCAGGGCGAGGCAAAATGAAAACAAGGGGTAAGGCTGCGAAGGTAAAGCGTAAACTAGCAAATAAAAACGGTGGCAGGTCGTTTAGACCTAATTCGATAAATACAAAATTTGTGCCCCAGATGAGGGCAACAAAAACCGCTAATAGTTGATGTGTGATGGGCATTTTAGCATCCTGCTAGGGTGAGGCTTATCCGCCACAGCGACTATCAAAGGTAACTTTCTCTAGACCTGTCTCAACTAGCCAAAGCTATGCATCAGGCGTCCCTAGAGGATGTGAACCAAGCCAGTTTATCATGTAAGCTGACAACGCGCCCAACCACAAAGAGTGAAGGAGACATCACTTTCTCCGCCTCGATCAGTGCAGGTAATCCGCAGAGGTCAGACACTAGCACTCGCTGGTCTTGGGTGGTGCCTTTTTCAATTAATGCTACGGGCATGTTTTTGTCCATACCGTTGTTAATGAGTTCTTCACATATGAATGGTAAGCCTTTTAGACCCATGTAAAACACTAAGGTTTGTCCTTCTACTACTAGTTCTGGCCAAGGCAAATCTACACTGCCATCGCGTAATTGCCCTGTCACAAATCGCACTGACTGTGCATAGTCTCTGTGGGTAAGGGGAATTCCAGAATAAGCAGAACATCCACTGGCTGCAGTGATGCCAGGGACCACTTGAAATGGTATATGTTGTTCGGCTAAAGTTTCAATCTCTTCACCACCGCGGCCAAAGATAAATGGATCACCACCCTTAAGGCGGGCAACACGTTTGCCTTGTTTGGCGTAATCCACCAACAATTGATTGATGCCCGCTTGGGGTACGCTATGGTTGGCACGGCGCTTACCTACATACACACGTTCTACAGATTCTGGTACTAGGGCCATTACCCCATCAGACACTAGGGCATCATATAGAACCACATCAGCCTTTTGTAACAGCCTGAACGCTCTAAGGGTAAGAAGGTCTGGATCACCAGGTCCTGCACCAATAAGGAACACTTCGCCGTTGCTCATTACCTTATCAAGGCCACTGTGAACCTCTTTTAAGTGGTTCTTTAATAAGCTTTCAGCTTCGTTTTGTTTGCCGGAAAATACCGCTTCGGCCACAGGCCCCTGTAACACTTTGTGCCAAAATGTAGAGCGGTCCGCGGTGTTTGGCAAGGCGTCTTTCACTTGCTGGCGATAACCGCCTACCAAGCTGGATAGTTGCCCATAAGCTTTGGGTACAAACTGTTCCAGTTGCTGGCGTAAAATGCTTGATAACACTGGTGAAGCGCCACCGTTGTTAATAGCAATGGTTAATGGAGCTCGGTCTATAGTAGCGCCAAAAATGACATTGCCGTCGTTAGGACAGTCCGCCACATTAACTAGCAAACCCATGGCCTTGGCATCAGTAGCAACTTGTTGATTTGTAGCGCGATCATCGGTAAGCGCCAAAATTATGCCGTAGCCTAGCATGACTTCATCTGATACATAGGCGTTAATGGTTACGCACCCGCCAGTGCTTTCTACTATGTGTGTAAGCTCTTCAGAAACAGAAGTAGCCATGACATCACAGGCCACACCTGCTTCAGTCAAAGACTTAGCCCTACGTGTGGCGATAGTTCCGCCACCTATCAGTAGGGCTTTTAGTGTGCTGGTGTTGTGAAATAGAGGGAAAAAAGTCATGGAGTTTCCTGTTTCAACCAAGTTTTACAGCGCTTTATAGCATCTGCTTGGCTTAAATCAATATTGCCAAAGCGTAGCAAACTCGTGCTTGAGTTGATATCTACTGGGCGTAATAAAATGCCGTTCTTAGCAGCGTTATGGTGCAATTTGTAGGCTAAATCTGGTGCCATAATAAAACTACGAAACAATTCATGGGAGGCGGCTAGATTCGCCCCCAGTTGCACCATTGAATGTTGCCAAAGGTCTACCTGCTCTAGCCTCTGGTTCACAAGCGCCAAGCGCATTTGTGTTTGCCACGAAGTATCAGTTAAAGCGGCAATGGCTACGGTTTGCGCCGGACCGTTAACGGACCAAGGGCCAATTTCTTTGGCTAGCTTGTCTAAAACAGTTTGAGCCGCAAAGGTAAACCCTAAGCGAATGCCAGCAAGGCCAAAGAACTTACCCACCGAACGTAATACAACCATATTATCTGCTAGCGTTTCGGTGAGCAAACTAGCGGACGGGGTGGTGTCGATAAAGGCTTCATCCACCACCAAAAAGCCGTTTATTGCCTGTAACTTTTGTGCCCACAAGCACAGTTGTTGTAACTTAAAGGTTTCGCCCGTTGGGTTATTGGGATTAATGATCACCAAGTGCCCTATTTCGCGGCCGGGCTCATCATTATTCAATGCAGCATCTATTTCTTGGGTAGCTAACAGGCTGTCTAAGCCGTTGTAGGTTTGAATATCTCCTTGTTGGGACCAAGCTTCACGATGCTCCTGATACCCTACGTGGGGTAGCCATGCAGCTTTCTGATTGCCTAATTGATGCAGTATGGAGGGCAATAATTGAATAACGCTTTGGCTGCCACTGCTTGCTAAGCATGGGTGATCCCCATAATAAGATGTGGCTGCGTTGATTAAAGCAGGGTTTAGGTAAGGTAACTGGTGCCAAGCGTCCTGTGTTATGGCAGGCACAGGGTAGCTGTGTTGGTTAATGCCTGTGGATAGGTCTAGCCAGTCCCCAGGGCCTCGGCCATAAATGGCTGATGCAGACTGTAAATCACCGCCGTGAAATAAAAGGCTCATTAAGCTATACCCATTACACAATACCCATAAAAGCGATCAAGCATATTACCGCTAGCCAAAGTACTAGGCTGTTGTTCACTAGATTACATGCATCATCAATGCTTGCTGCCATGGGAGCACTGCCTGATCCGAGCGTAGGGCGCTCTTGGTTTTGACCATGGTATTGGGCACTACCGCCAAGCTCTACACCTATGGCCCCAGCTCCTGCTGCCATTACTGGCCCTGCGTTAGGGCTTTTCCACGTACCAGCCTGCTGACGCCAGCTTTGCCATGCATTTTGGGTTTGGCCGTTCACGCTGCCACACAGGGTGTAAGCGAGCGCGGTGAGGCGAGCGGGAATGAAGTTAAGTAAGTCATCAAAACGTGCAGCGGCCCAACCAAAGTGTAAGAAGCGTGAGTTTTTATAACCCCACATGGCATCTAAGGTGTTGCTAAGGCGGTAAATAACCACACCTGGAATACCTGCAACAATAAACCAAAATAGGGCTGCAAATAATGCGTCAGCACCGTTTTCAAGCACCGATTCCGTGGCTGCTTTGGCGATTTCTTGCTCATTCAATTCTTGGGTGTCGCGGCTTACTATGCGGCTTACGGCGATACGGGCGGCGCTTAGGTCGCCTTGAGACAATGGTATAGATATGGCTTTGGCGTGCTCAATTAAACTGCGCCAGCCAATCGCTAAATACAACACCACGGCAGCAAAAAGTGTTGTTAACGCTGGGCTACCAGCTAAGGTCTGTTCTAGGCTGTAACCGGCAAAACCGAGTGGCCCGATGGCTAGGGTTAATGCGAGAACGCCTTTGCATTTTAATAGCGTGTCGTTTTGCTTCGCTGGGAGCCCCTGCGCAGAGTTGAGCCATTTTTCCAGCCCATCGGCAAAACCTCCAAAACCCACCAGAGGGTGCAGCCGTTTAGGTTCGCCTAACCAATAATCTAGGCCAAGAGCAATAACGATAGCGATGATCAAGCTCATGTTAAAGTGAGCCGCGCATGATGTTTAAAATTCTTTCTACAGGCAGCTCTACTTCCACTTCGTCAGCCAAGCGTTCAATTTGTGCTGCTCTTAATGCAGGGTAGTCAAATGGTTGTGTTTGCTCTAAACCAGCCCAGTGTAATAATTGTTCTAGCAGCTTAGGTTCATCAAATAAACCATGTACATAGCTGCCCATCACCGTGTCTTCACTGTTGCGAGCGCCATCTGGGCCAGTATTAAGCTGCATTAACGGCTGTGCTAAATCACTACCAGTGGTTTGCCCTACATGGATTTCATACCCTGTTACAGGAATGTCTCCGGTTGCGTTCAACCAATGGCCTTGTACATTGCGTAATTGTTTTTCGCCTTGTAACAGGGTTTCAATATTCAAGTGGCCTAAACCTGTACTGGTTCCGGCGCTGGATTCGGTGCCATCTGGGTCGTGTACGGCATGGCCTAACATCTGATAACCACCACAAATACCAATCACTTTGCCACCTAAACGTAAGTGACGTTTAATAACGGCATCCCAGCCAGACTCTTTCAGCCACGCTAAATCACCACGGGTATTCTTGCTGCCCGGCAAAATAATAAGGTCTGCACCTTTGAACGCTTGTACGTCTCTATGCAGTTGGCAATCTACCTCAGGGTGCATTCGCAAGGCATCAAAATCTGTATGATTACTGGCTCTAGGGTAAATAGGCACTACAATTTTGAAGTGCTGGCCTCCTTCAGTTTTAGAAAACTGATCCACGGCCAATGAGTCTTCGGCTTCTATGTGTAAATTGTGGATGTAAGGTAAAACGGCAAGCACAGGTTTGCCGGTTTTTTCTTCTAGCCAGTCTAAACCGCCTTGTAAGAGCGTTTTATCACCACGGAAACGGTTAATAATAAAACCACGAGTACGGGCCTGTTCGCTTGGGCTGAGTAGTTCATAGGTGCCGTAAAGATGGGCAAATACGCCGCCACGATCTATGTCAGCCACGATGATTACGGGGCAGTCTACTGCTTCTGCAAAACCCATATTGGCAAGGTCATGTTCTCTTAAATTAATTTCTGCAGGGCTGCCAGCACCTTCTGCCATCACTAGATCAAAGTCTGCTAATAGCTCTTGATGAGCAAATACTACGTCTTGTAACAGCTTAGGTTTATGCAGGTGATATTCCACGGCCTTCATGTTACCAATAGCTTTGCCTCGTAAGATCACCTGAGAGCCTAAATCGCTATTAGGCTTAAGTAAAATAGGATTCATGCGTACATCGGGCTGTAAAAAACAAGCTTCGGCTTGTACCGCTTGAGCCCGGCCTATTTCACCGCCGTCGGCAGTTACCGCGCTGTTAAGGGCCATGTTTTGGCTTTTAAAAGGGGCTACTTTAATGCCTTTGCGCGCTAAAATTCGACACAAAGCCGTGACTAAAATGCTTTTACCAGCGTCGGACGTGGTGCCTTGCACCATAAGGGTACGGGCGGCTTGCTCCATGAGGAACGGGGCGCTTTGCTCCATAGCAATGCTCTCTACCGACGCCGCACCTTCCCTCAATTTTTCTACTGTAAGAGTACATGGACCAAGTGCTTTCAATGTGGGCAATGTGGAATTTGTCACGAAGCGGTTTCCTGTTGTTGGTCTAAATCTAATAGTAAATCTTGTAAGGCCTGTTGATGTTCGCCCGGTTCCTGCCACATGCCTCGCTGGCAAGCTTCTAACATGCGTTCGGTCATTTCTTCTAAGGCGGCAGGGTTATTGTCGCGCATAAATTGCTGGTTTTCTGGTTCAAAGATCAACGCATCACTGACTTGTTCATATTGGTAATCAGCAATCAAATCGGTAGTGGCATCATAGGCAAATAAGTAGTCTACACTGGCGGCCATTTCAAAAGCGCCCTTATAGCCATGGCGCTGCATGGCGCCAATCCATTTTGGATTAAGCACGCGAGAGCGTAGTACTCGGTTGAGTTCTTCTTTAAGGGTGCGAATTTTGGGCACGCTAGGGTTGCTGTGGTCGCTATGATACACCGCAGGCGCTTGGCCACTAAAGCTAGTGACAGCGTTAGTCATGCCACCTTGGAACTGGTAGTAATCATCGGAATCCAATAAGTCGTGTTCACGGTTGTCTTGGTTTTGTACCACGGCCTCTAACTGACTTAAGCGGTGTTTAAAATCGTCATGGGCCGCCACGCCATCACCTGTTTGATTACCATAGGCATAACCACCCCAGTTAAGGTATGCATCCGCTAAGTCGGAACGCTCACTCCAACAACGCTCATCAATAAGGCCTTGTAAGCCTGCACCATAAGCACCTGGCTTACTGCCATAAACACGATAGCTAGCTTGGCGGCGGGCTTCGGTAGGGCTGATGCCTTGAGCTTCTAGCTCAGCTTGACGTTGCTCAACATTTTGGCGAATAGTGTTGCCGTTCCTGTTGATGCCATCGACACTAGAGCCTGGTTCATCAAAAGTGGCTAGAGCTTGTACTGCGGCGTCATATAACTTCATTACATTGGGGAAGGCATCACGGAAAAATCCGGACACACGTAAGGTAACGTCCACGCGAGGACGGCCTAATTGCATGGCAGGAATAATTTCAAAATCCATCACCCGCTGCGAGCCAGGTGCCCAAATAGGTTTGATACCCATTAAGGCAAACGCTTGGGCAATATCATCGCCGCCGGTGCGCATGGTGGCGGTGCCCCAAACAGATAAGCCTATTTGGGTAGGGTAGTCACCGTGCTCTTGTAAGTGCCGTTCAATAAGGGCTTGGGCCGAACGTTGGCCTAATGCCCATGCGGCTGCAGACGGCACGCTCCGGTTGTCTAAAGAGAAGAAATTACGACCAGTAGGCAATGTGTCTAAACGGCCTCGCGTAGGCGCACCACTAGGACCAGGCTCTACGGCTTGGCCTGCTAAACCTTCAATAAGGGCTTTGGTTTCACGTACGGCGCTGTCTTCTAAAGCGGCTAAAATAATGTTTTTAGCATAGTTTAATTGTTGGCTGGTGCGTGGGAGCGTGGGTACTAGAGTATTGATATCTTTACTGTTTGGTGCCAGCAAGTAGTCATTAACTAAGCCCAGTGCCAATAGCTCAAGGCGCTCCCTTGTGTCCATGCTAGAACGCCATACGTCGTCACTTTGCTCAGCTAAAAGCTGAGGTTTAGCACCAAGCCAAGGGCTAACTTCGGTGGCTAAGGGGTTGTAAGCCTCATAGGCATTGTCATCGTTTGGACCTAGATCCAAATGCAGATCAAGAGATAGGTTGTGCAAAATACCTCGTTCTTCTACGGCTTCGCCGCGAGGTAAACGCAGCAATGCAACGAGGGTTTCGCTGAGTTCGTCATGTTCTGGTAGCTGTCCCAAAATGTGCAAGCCGTTACGAATTTGAGCTTCTTTAATGTCACACAAATATGTATCAAGTTCGGCCAGCATTTCGCTTTCACTGGTGCAGGTGGTTAACCCAAGTTCTTGTTTAAGGTTGCTGCTCGCCAAGGTGGCAACAATTTGTTCCCTGAGCCATAGTTCACGCCCAGTATCCAAACCTGTGGCTTGATACAGTTCGTCTACCAAGGCTTCTAAATCGGCAAGTTCGCCATAGGTTTCAGCGCGCGCCATAGGGGGCATTAAGTGATCTATAATCACCCCTTGGGCGCGACGTTTAGCTTGGGCACCTTCACCTGGGTCATTGACAATGAATGGGTAGAAATGCGGCATGGGGCCAAGGGCTACATCGGGCCAGCATTCATCACTTAACGCTACACCCTTACCTGGCAGCCATTCAAGATTACCGTGCTTGCCAAGGTGAATGATCGCGTCTACTTGATAAACATGACGCAACCAAAAATAGAAGGCTAAATAGCTGTGAGGCGGTACTAAATCTGGGTCGTGGTAGTTTGCGGTTAGATCTAGGTTATAACCCCGTGCTGGTTGAATGCCAACAAAGGTTTCACCTAAGCGCAGGCCTGCCAGCATGATACGGCCCTGTCTATGATCTCTTCTGTACTTAGGATCTTGCTCTGGGCCGCCCCAGCGTTGCCATACAGCATCTTGGCAGTTCTTAGGCAGCTTTGAAAAATGTTCCATGTACACCGCAGCATCTAAACTTTGCCAACAAGGTAAGTGGTGTAAGGTATTGGGGTTATTCGTGACAGACTCTAATAGCGTTTCTATTAAGGCGTTGCCATTTTCCGGCACCGTATCAATGGCATAGCCTGCATCTTGCATGGCTTGTAATACGTTAATGGCCGATTGCGGTGTATCTAACCCTACGCCATTACCAATACGGCCATCTTTGGTAGGATAGTTGGCCAGTATTAGGGCAATGCGTTTGTCGTTATTGGCCTTATGGCCAAGGCTACAGTAGCCCTTAGCAAGGCGAGCCACAAACTGCGCTCTTTCTGGGTCTAACTCGTAGCCCACAAGGTTTATTTGGCATAGTTCGCTGTAGTAACCCATAGATTTAAAGCTAATCGCACGAGTGAGTACATGGCCGTCCATCTCTGGTAAAACCACTTGCATGGCAATATCACGGGATCTTAATCCTTGTTTATGCTCACTCCATGCTTCATGGGTAGTGGACGACAGCACCAGCTGTAACACAGGTATGTCACCTTCAATAGGTAGTTTAAATTGTGTTGGCGAGGAGCTAAGGCTTGGCGCATCTACTTTGTTACTGGCAAAACCTAAACTACTTAATACCAGTTTGGTGTTGGACTGTTTTAAGGTGTGATTTACCAAAGCTAAGGCTTGTGGGTCTTTAAGAGAGGTAATCGCAAGGGCGATGGGGTTCATGCCCTGCTTAATTAAACCTGCCATTAAGCCGTCAAACATGCGGGTATTGCCGCTTTGTAAATGGCTACGATAAAACAATAACGCCACTACAGGTGCGTGTTGCAAACCTTGTGTAAGGGTCTGATTTTGCCAATCCATTAAGCTGGCTTGGGCTATGCCGGGTTGATAGATCAACGCCTGGGGAAGTTCAGCCGGTGGTTGCCACTCATGCGGGCTAAGCTGGCTTGGTAGTAGGTTTAGCTCTTGTACTAAATACCTTAGTAAATTAATACCGTTACTCACTCCACCTTGGCGTAAGTATTGCCATACCAGTTGGCACGTTGCAGGTGCACAAGAGCTAGCTAGTGTTAGCTCAGGGTCTGGTGCATCATCACCCGGCACCAAAATAAGTTGGCGGTTAGGTTTGGCCTGTTGCCATGCTTGCAGCCGTTCAAAGCCATAATCCCAATAGCTTGCGCCACCTAGCAGTGACACCAGCACTACTTCTGCTTGCTCCAACACTTTGTGTTCATATAGATCAAAAGCAGCGGGTTTTAGCAGGTGGCTCCAGTTAGCCAAGCGAATGGATGGCAGCTCGTCGCCCAGTTGTTCGGCTGCAGTGGCCAACATAGCAAGGCTAGTATCGGCGGCAGCCAAGATCACCACTTTAGCGGGGTCTTGGCCTAGGTCGATAATGCCCTCTTCTTCAACGAAGCCGCCAGGCTGGGCTGCGAGCAAATGCATAGTGAGTGACTAAACCTCAGCTACTTTTAAAGCGCTGGTTAATTCGTCAACATGTAAATGCTTACCAATCATTACCAAAGACGTACGGCGCGCTTCATCGGCAGTCCACAAACGGTCAAAATGGCTCTCTAAACGCTGGCCAACGGCCTGTACTACTTGACGCATAGGCTTGTTAGGTAAAGCTGCAAAACCTTTAGCGCGGTAGATTTGATGGTTAGAAAGTAATTCTTGTAAGGCTGCTTGTAAACGGTCGCCGTCTACTTCGCCCAAATGGATCACGCATGAATCAAAGTGATCATGGGCATGGTCGTGATGGCCGCCATGCTCATGGTGATGATCGTGGTGAGTGTGTACCGCTTCAATGCGGTCTTCTGCAGCGGCTTCTAAGCCCATGACTAGTTCGATAGACGCATCGCTGGTACCGTCTTCCTTTTGGCCAATGTAAGCTGTCTTCACGGCCGTAGATACTTTAGCGGCAATCACCGTCTCAACTTGAGTGCGCTCTTGGTCAGACAAAAGGTCACTCTTAGAAACAATCACTAGGTCTGCAGCACTTAACTGGTCATCAAGTAGTTCGGCTAAATCTGGATCGTGGTTAAGGCTTTCATCGGCTAAACGTTGGGCTTGTACCTGTTCTGCATCGTGAGCAAAACGACCGGCAGCAACAGCAGGGCCATCAATCACGGTGATTACCGAATCAACGGTGAAGTATTTCTTAATTTCTGGCCAGTTAAAGGCTTGTACAAGAGGCTTTGGTAAAGCTAAACCACTGGTTTCAATAAGAATATGGTCAATGTCATCACGGCGTTTAACCAATTCCAGCATTACCGGTAAAAATTCTTCTTCTACGGTGCAACAAATGCAGCCGTTGGCTAGTTCGTAAATGCCTTGCTGAGTGCTGGATGGCGTTTCGCCTTCGTCGTCACAATCTAACGGGCAATTACGTAATAAATCAGCATCAATATCTAGTTCGCCAAACTCGTTAACGATCACGGCAATACGCTTAGGGTCTTTACCGCCAGACACCTGACGCAACACATTAGACAATAAAGTGGTCTTGCCACTGCCTAGAAAACCGGTGACAACAGTAGCGGGGATTTTTTTCAGTTGCATGGGATAACCTTGTGCTTAGTTCAGGGTTTAGCAGAGTATTAAAACGGTGCTAAAAGGGTGTTGGAAATTGCCGTTATTTTGTCACAGAAAGGCGCTAAAATCTGCCTTCTGTAGGCATAAACTATCCATAACGCGACGCTTTTTTTAAAGGGGTGGGGGTAGAGCAGCTATCGAACCTAGCTAGACACACCACCGCCAGCTTTGGGTTTACCAAAACCAAACCGCACCCAATGCATCACCAGCATAGACAGCAGTGAGCAAGCAGCCATGCCCAGGGCCACTGGGAAAATATCTGTATCTACCGACATGCCTATCAAACCTCCAATAGGAATGGAAATGAACATTGATCCAGCACCAACTACGGAAGCCCCCATCCCGGCTACCTGGCCCAAAGGTTCCATGGCCAACGCGTTGAGATTGCCAAACTGAAAACCAATGCCAGAAAAAATCACAAACAAAAAAGCCATTGTGTGCATTAGTGGCGGCACTCCAGCGTATTGCTGGGCATACAGGTACAGCCCTAAAGAGCCGGTGAAAACCAATACGTTAGTTAGTTGTACCAGCCTAAACATGCCCCAACGCATGACCAGTTTAGCGTTGAGGTAGGAAGAAATTAAGTTAGGAAATACCAAGGCGCCAAAATATAGCGGGAAGGCATCGCCCACGTCGTAAATATTCTGGAATAGCCACTGGCTGGAGCTTAAGTATCCCAAAAAACCACCAAATATCAAACCACTGACTAAAGTGTATCCCGCCGCAACACGGTTGCTTAGTACAAAGACAAATGCTTGCCACAGCACCTTAGGGTGAATGGAACGGCGTTTTTCGTGGGGTAGTGTTTCGTCAAGCCTCAGCCAAGTCCAGATACACAACAGCACCGCCAAGATGATGTACATGGCAAAAATGTATTGCCAGGGCCCAAACCAAAGCAACACTTGTCCTAGCATAGGTGCACAAACGGGCACTATCATAAATACTGAGCCAGACAACGACATGATACGCGCCATGGCTCGGCCGCTAAAACAATCTCTCGCTAAGGCCGACACCATAATGCGTGGCCCAGATGCACCTATACCCTGTAAAAAACGCCCAATAAGCACCATCTCTAACGACTGTGCAGCCATTGCCAATATACAGCCCACTATAAAGAAGGCAAAACCCACGTAAATTCCAGGTAATCGCCCTACTCGGTCAGAGACAGGACCGTATATGAGTTGACCTATGGCAAAGCCGGCAAACAGACTGGTGATAACCAATTGGATTTCACTGCCGCCGACGTCAAATTCCTGCGCCATAAAACCCAGCGCGGGCAACACCGCGTCGATGGACAAAGCCACCACAGACATCAATGATGCCATGAGGAAAATGAATTCAACCATGCCAATACGCATGGTTGTTGTGGAGGACGGGTTAGACATAAAGTTGCATACGAAACAATAGGGTTACGTATAATAACGAAAAAGCCCCTTCATGGGTTTTTTACTTCACGAAGAGGCCGTTTTATCTGTTTTGAAGGCTCTTTAATTAGCCTACCTTTTTGTTATGGTCTTTCTTGCGATAGATGTGAGCTTTGTCTTCATCGTACAGGTACGAATCGTCAAAGTTTTCTGCATCTAACACATGGCCAACCAATATAAGGGCCGTACGGGTGAATTTCTTCGCACGTACTTTGGCAACGATGTCACTTAAGGTGCCAGTCACTTTATCTTGGTCTGGCCAGCTAGTGCGGTAACATACTGCTATCGGGCAGTCTGGGCCGTAGAAAGGTAATAGGTCTTCTACTACTTTATGGATACGAAGGATACCAAGGTGAATAGCCAAGGTGGCACCGGTAGCGGCTAAGGCTGGCAGGCGTTCACGCTCTGGGAAGGGTGTTTTACCTTCGTAGCGCGTGAGGATTAGGGTTTGTGAAACACCAGACAAGGTAAGCTCTTTGCCTAACCATGCAGCAGACGCAGATGTTGCCATTACGCCAGGAATGATTTGATAATCGATATCGAGGGCTTCAAGGCGGCGAATTTGCTCACCGATTGCACCGTATAACGATGGATCGCCAGAATGTAGGCGTGCTACGTGCTGGCCTTTAGCGTGGGCATCGGCCATAAGCACAACTTGGGCATCAAGGGCTAGGGCTGCGGTGTCGACTACTAGCGCGCCACGAGAACGGGCTGTATCCATGTTCTCTTCTGGGATCAAAGAACCTGCAAAAAGCACCACGGGTGCAGCATCCAATAAACGTTGACCTTTGATGGTCATTAGTTCTGGATCACCTGGGCCGGCGCCGATAAAATAAACAGTCATGTGGGTGTCCTATATTTTGTTAAATGTTGTTCTTATAGCTTCTTTTTATAGCTTTTTCTTGTAGCCGCGTGGGGTATAAACCCACTCTTTTGAGCCGTTGATAATATGGCGTGATTCGCTGTTGCCAACGGACACAAGGGTGAACATGTCTACGTCTTTGGCATCTAATTCATCCAAACGAATAATACGAACGCTTTCCTCTGGACGCGTGAGCTGGCGGCCAAGCAATACGGGTGTAGAGGCTGGGCGGTGCTGTAATAAAATGTCACGGGCTGTGTTGAGTTGCCAGTCACGTTTTTTAGATACAGGGTTGTAGAAAGACACTACAAAATCACCTTCGCCGGCTTTTTCGATACGCTTAAGAATGGTTTCCCATGGCGTAAGTAAGTCTGACAAAGAAATAGTGCAAAAGTCATGGCCTAACATAGCGCCTACGCGGCTAGCACCGGCTTGCATGGCAGAGATGCCTGGAATAACTTCCAGTTCTACATCTAACCATTCTGGGTGACTTTCGTTACCTTCTAGTTGCATGTCCAGTAATTCAAATACCAAGGTGGCCATTGCGTAAATGCCAATGTCACCGCTAGAGATAAGTGAAGTGGTTTTGCCGCTAGCAGCCAAATTTAGCGCTAAACGGGCGCGGCCTATTTCTTCGCCTAGAGGTAGGTCGTGGTGTTGCTTGCCGTCGCATACGTCACCCAAAATATCTAGGTAAAGGCCGTATGCTACTAGGTCTGTACTAGCAGCAATAGCAGAGTGGGCGCGTGGTGCCACTAGCTGAGAATCACCGGGGCCGGTACTGACGATAAATAATTTGCTCATTTTGATCTCGTACTTTTTAAATAGTATTTAGGGTTAATCTTGTTCGCCAATTGAACCAGCGCCGGGCGGGTAAGCTCGGGCTATAGCGCAAGTGGCTTTAGGGGTTTTTAATTTGGCTTGTATTAGCTCGGCTTCAGTGCCGGTAGCTTGTTGAGCTGCCCAAAGAGCGGCAGATTCTGCTACGCCATACACCCCCACAGTGTCGTACACGTACTGTGAAGGGTTAATGAGTTGGTCATTTACAGCGGCCAAAACCTGAGCGGAATACGTTTGAAAACTCTTGCCAAGGCTTTGCGCTAATTCAATAAGGCCTTGTTCATCGGCTTTAATGTCTATGCTATTAATGCTGACAATATCGTCAATGGTGAGGCCTTGTTGGGACAAACATTGGTTTAAAAATTCTAACAAATGCTCTTGGCTACAGCCGCGTTCGCAGCCCATGCCTACCGTATACACAGGTTGCAGGTAGGGTTGCGCCGTGGTCATGGCAAGTTGGGCTTTCAATAAATCGCTAATTTGACGGCCCCATTCGTTAGCGCCACCTTCATGGCCAGACAACAATGGAATGACAAATTGACCTTGTTCATCCAGTACCAATACGGCTGGATCGCGGTATTTGTCCATTAATACCGGCGCCAAGGTGCGCACTGCAATACCTGTGGCACAGATTAGTATAAGCCGTTCGCCATGGCCAAACGCAGTTTGAACCGTCTCGGCAAAGGGTTGAGGCTTTAGCTCAAAGGAGACTTCAGTGTCTGGGCCTTGAGCTAGTAATAACGCTTTTAAACGTTCACCTAGGCGTGCTCCAGCATCTGTTAAGGCAAAAATGCGGATCACGAGAGGCGCTCCTGCTTAAGTACTACAAATAACGAGAAGTATGGGCCTGCTGTGTTAGCTAACTGCGTCACATCGGTTAAAATTTCTTCGTTGTCACGGCCTATGTATGCAAGGTAATTGGCGTCTGCCGTGCGTCCAGTTTTATCAAGTATGGCAAGGATACGAGGCCTAGCTCGGCCAGCTTTCATGATCACCACGCTGTCGTGGCTCATAAGGGCTTGTTCTAGTTGGACATCAGTGTGGCGACCGCTCATGACAACAAAGGACTCTTGTAATAGCGTAAGCGGCTGCTGCAGTGCAGATGCCGCACCGTTTACGGAAGAAATTCCAGGCACTACAAGGCACTCATGTAAATCACTCAAGCGCTCCAGTAGATAACTAAAAGAGCCAAAGAATAGTGGGTCACCTTCACACAAAAACACCACAGACTTGCCTTGGTTTATGTGTTCTGAAATTTGCTTGGCACCCAAATCGTAGGCAGTATTTGCGGCCGTTCGGTCTGTGCTCATTGGCATAGGAATGGCTATTTCTATTGACGACTCGTTCCGGCTGCCAATGCTGTGTTGGGCAATATCACGGGCTTGGGAAGAGCCAGTTTCATTAGCCAAATAACAAATGACATCAGCAGATTGGATAAGGTGGTGGGCTTTTAAGGTGATTAATAAAGGATCACCTGGGCCAACACCTACACCATAAAATACGCCAGATTGGGCTTGATAATTATCTATCATTTCGATTTCTCTAGCGCTTTATGCCAGCACATTAAGGTAACGGGCAACCCAGGACGTAATAGATCTTGCCCGGCAATAATGTCGTGGCGGCTTACAGCCACTTGTAAATAATCTGCTGGGTCTTGGTCAATGAGTTGTGTGAATTCACGCAGCGTTGCTTTGCTTGGCTCGGTAACTGCGCTGGCCACAAGGCGCCCACCGGGCTTAAGTTGTTGCCAAGCAGCTTGTAATATGGCGCTAAGTTGGCCGCCACTACCACCAATAAATACTTTGTCTGGATTAGGCAATTCCGCAAGGCATCCAGGCGCCCTGTCTTGTATTACGTGTAAGTTAGTACTTACTCCAAAGGCTTCTTTGTTGGCATTTAAGCAAGCAATGCGTTGGTTGTGGTGCTCAATGCCATACACTTGGCCTAGAGGATTCCATAATGCCCATTCAATAGCTACACCACCACAACCGGCGCCGATATCCCATGCAGTTTCTTGGGGCGCGGGTTGTAATAACGTGAGGATGTTTAGCCGAACTTCACGTTTAGTGAGTAGCCCTTTGCCAGACTCGCCATCGGTCACAAAGTGGGAATCTGGAATGCCTGGGAAGCTAGGCATCACATTGCCGCCGCCTTGGGTATGGACAACGGTAACGTGGAGTTCTGCAAAGCGGGTGGCTGATGTGGCCAATGCTGCTGCTGTGAATTGCTGTAGGTTTTGATCTTCATAACCTAAGCGTTCACATACATGAATTGTGGACTGCCCCAAATTAGCCGCCACCAAAGCTTGAGCAATCGCTTGGGGATGGCTGTTTTGATCAGTAAGAATCAACAGGTCACGATTAGGCTGTAAGTATCGGTTGAGATTGCTTAGAGGGCGTCCATGCAGGCTTACTAGCTGTGCATCTTGCAATGACAGGCCGGTTAATTCACAAGCGCCCTGTAAGCTAGACACGCCACTAATACAGGTGACCTGATTGCCTTCTTGGGCACTAAACTGAGACTGCAAATATTTACCAATGCCAAACAGAAGAGGATCACCTGAAGCCAAAATGGCGACGTGGTCAAAACCCATAATTTCATCTGCAATCTGCTTGAGCTTTGGTAAAGGCAGGCGCACTTGTTCCGAAGTGCTTTGGTTGGGCAAAGCGTGGATGTGCTCAATGCTTTCCAGCTGTCTTGGCGAACCCATAATGCAGTCGCAGGTATGCAAAGCGTCTAGAGCTTTGGCGTTGAGCAACGGGGGCTGGCAGATGCCTAAGCCAATGACGGTGATTTTTGGCATCAGTAGCGCTCGTCTATGTTGCAGCGCATCAGCGCGTTAACTACAGAGGACGCTGCGGCACTGCCACCTTGACGTCCAAGCAGCGTAATGCACTCGATGCCCAATTCTTCATGAATGTCCCAAAGGGCTTGCTTGGATTCAGCCGCACCCACAAAACCTACCGGGATTCCTACAATTAGCGCAGGTTTAGGTGCGCCTGCTTTGATCATTTCTAATAAGCGAAATAAAGCTGTAGGCGCATTACCAATGACCACAACACTGGCTGCAAGCTGGTCACCCCAAAGGTCTAAGGCGGCCATGGAGCGTGTTTCGCCGCGCTGCTTAGCGATCGCTGCCGTGTCTTCATGATTGAGGTAGCACAAAGGTGGGTTTTGGATCATACGTTTGGTGATGCCCTGCTTCACCATTTCTACATCACACAAAATAGCTTGATGATTAGCCAAAGCTTCACGACCCGCTGCACACGCATTGGCACTTATGCGCATTTGTTGCGCAACTAAGGGGTCGCCTACGCTGTGAACAACACGCATGACTACTTGCTGGGCGTCGTCACTCAGGCCTGATAGATCCGTTAACTGGCGAATTTGGCGAAAGCTATCTTGCTCTATAGCATGGGGGTTGGGCTGGTATTCAAAGCTCATATCAAAACACCAAGTGCTTATGGCCGTGGTCACGGCTAACAAATAATATTGCAGGTTTTTTACTGCTCATGGTGATTTCCTTTACGTGCCGGTGTTATCAGTGTCATAGGTGTTTTAGCCCATTCCTGTAGACGGTCTACAAGTCCAGCAAAGTCTTCTTCTACAGGCCCAGTGATCTCTGGCCGCTGTAACATAAATACGGGCACTTTAAGTGTGCGTGCTGCAGTTAGCTTAGCTTCAGTAGAGCTGCCGCCACTATTTTTACTGACGATTACTTGAATTTGGTGTTGTTTTAATAAAGCCAGTTCAGAGGCTTCATCAAAGGGGCCTATGGCTTTAATCCAATTTACGTGTGCTGGTAATTTATGTGCTGGCTGAACCGCAGTGCGCAACCAGATGTGTTGATTTTGATTCAATAGCGCCAGGTCTTCAGGCCCAATTTGGCCTAGGGTTAATAACGTACGCTGGTAGCTAAAAAGCGCACTGAACAGGTCTGCTCTAGTATTAAATAAGCGCCAATCGTCTCCTGCTTGCTGCTGCCATTGGGGCCGTAAAAAGCGCCAATAATCTAAACTCAACTCACTAGATGCCTGCGTTGCGTGGTTGCCCATAGTGGTGCTGAATGGGTGGGTGGCATTCACTATGCCGGTAATCTGTTGGTCTTTGCAGTAAGCGCTTAAGCCACCAAACTGGCTGAATCCACCACTCACCACAGTAGCAGGCACCTGTGGCTGACGTACAAGGCCAGCCACGCTGTAGACTAATTCCAAACATGGCTGGGCTTGGTGCAAGGCCGTAGCTAAATGCCTAGCGTCTGCAGTGCCACCTAAGATCAGTAGTTTCATGCAGCGCTCCCTAGAGCACTGCCTAATAATTTACCTTGTCTATCCACTGCAAATACTTCTAGCTGCACTGTGTTTGGAACAGTTTGTTGAGCAAAGGCCAGGGCGTTTTGGCACACAGCGCTGGCTAAATCAATGTTCTGTTGCTGACACAGACCCAAAGCCTCTAGGCTGGTATTACACGCCTTAATAGCCATCATTAGGTCGCTATCTGCGCCTAACTTGCATGCAATGTCGGCTAACTTCGACAAATTGATGGATGATCTATCGCTATGTAAGTCCATATGTCCATCAGCCAATTTACTGATTTTCCCAAAACCACCACAAATAGTTAAGCGCTTCACGGGAGACTTTTTAAGGTGTTTGAGCACAGCACCTGCAAAGTCGCCCATTTCGATCAGCTGCATGTCGTCTAAGGCGTAATATTCGCTAATAAATGCCTCGCTGGCATTGCCTGTGGCGGCTGCAACATGAGCAAAGTCGTTTGCTACTGCAACATCTAGCCCTTGATGAATGGACGCGATCCACGCGCTACATGAGTATGGGCGTACGATGCCGGTGGTGCCTAAAATCGATAATCCACCCATAATGCCCAAACGGCCATTCATGGTTTTCTTGGCAATCTCTACGCCGTTGATTACCCCGATGGTCACTTCAAAGCCGCCTTCGTACTGGTAAGTTTCTGCAAGGCGAATAAGGTGTTCACTCATCATTTGCCGGGGTGTTGGGTTAATGGCTGCTTGGCCTACTTCTAAAAGTAAGCCAGAGCGTGTGACCGTACCTACACCGAGGCCTGCCACGAAGCCGGTGCCCTGTTGTGGCACTAGCTTAAGAGACACCCAAACGGTTGCGCCATGGGTAGCATCCGGGTCATCACCGGCATCCTTTATAGTGGCGGCATAAGCGCTTTTTTCGTCTCGGTTTTCCACTAGGGTCAGGTGTAGATCTACCTGCTTGCTGGCCTCTTTGTCAGGCTTTTTATTAGGTAAGGTAACGCTAACGCAGGTGTTATGAATGTTACCTAGTAGTAAATGACCGGCAGCTAAACAGCAAGCCGTAGCGCAAGTGCCGGTAGTTAAACCGGTACGCAGGGGCTGTGGTTGTTCGCTTGATTCTGGCCACATAATTCAGATTAACCCTGTTGCTTCGTGGGTGCTGATGCTGACATAAGAGGCTTGGTAAACAACTGGGCCACAGCTTCTGGATTAGATGGGAAGAACAAATGTAAATAGCTGGCAGTTAAACCCTGTTGGCGATAAATAGATTCTCCAGGTGCCGGATGACGCTGACGTTTGCCATGTGCAATAGGTTCAGGCGTGTTTTGGCTGCGGGAGCGGTGGTGAGCATGGGCCCGAACTTCGCCTTCTGGCAACATTGCCGCTTGCATGCCTTGGCAACCACGTTTGCCGCGCATTGCGCCTTGTCCTGCTAGGATACCAGTCATGGTGTGGCTGACTTCATTCAGGTCGGTTAAGCTTTCTAGGCAATACAAAAATCCGCCACATTCGGCCAAAATAGGCCTATTATCGGCGTTAAAGTCACTAACGTCCTTTAACATGCTGCTATTTTCAGATAACTTCTTGGCGTGCAGTTCTGGATATCCGCCGGCAAACCAAAGGGCATCCACCGCGGGTAACCTCTTATCGTTGATCGGTGAAAAATAACTTAATTCGGCCCCCATAGCTTCCAATAAGCGGGTATTGGCACTATAAATAAAGCTAAATGCAGCATCACGGGCAATGCCGATCTTGATCCCCGCCAAAAGCTTTTCGGGTGACGCGATGTCTTGACTAGCAAAGGCCACCGGTGGTGGTAAGTCGCAAATAGCTTGCTCGCCTAACCATACTTTGCCTAGGTTGAAACGTTGTTCTAATTCGTCACGCACTTCATGGGCTTGTACTAAACCTAAATGGCGCTCTGGCAGCGATACTTCAGGGTCTCGTGCTAGGTTGGCCAATAACGGCATACGGCCGTCAAGGGCATCACGAATGAGTTGAGCATGGCGTTCTGTGCCGCAATTGTTGGCAATAAGTCCGTAAAATTGAACATCGTCTCGAAAGTTGGCCAAACCTAAAGCAACCGCTGCTGCAGTTTGTGCCATACCTTTAACGTCCATAACCAACGCTACGGGAATGTTAAAGGTGGCGGCTAGATCTCCGCTAGAAGGTTCCCCATCAAACAACCCCATGGCGCCCTCTACCAAAATAAGGTCGGCATCTTGAGCAGCTAAATAAAACTGATGACGGCAATACTCTGCACCTGCCATCCATAAATCTAACTGAATCACTGGCTGGCCTGACGCCTGCTCTAGGATCTGTGGGTCTAGGTAATCTGGACCCATTTTAAACACCCTCACCTTACGACCAAGGTCACGATGATAGCGAGCTAGGGCGGCAGTGATGGTGGTTTTGCCTTGACCTGAAGCTGGCGCTGCTAAAAATAATGCAGGGCAATTGGCTACGTCAGTTGATAGGGCGGCTGTAGAGGTCATGCTGGTCATTAAAACTCAATACCAGCTTGGGCCTTAACGCCTATGCGGAAGGCGTGACCATCATCTTTAACAGTGCTTATCGTGTCGGCATATTCAACTAACGCTTCAGGCATTACGCGACCAGTGATAATTACCGTTTGGTGGTGTGGTCGGTTAGCTAAGGCTTCTAATACAGGCTCCAGTGGCAAGTAGTTGTACTTAAATACATAGGCCATCTCGTCGAGCACAAGCATGTCGATGCTAGGGTCTTGTAATAAACCTTGGGTAATTCCCCAAGCTTGTTCTGCAGCGGCGATGTCGTTGGCCTTGTCTTTAGTTTCCCAAGTAAAACCGTGCCCCATAACGTGCCAATCTAGGCCCGGGTACTCTTTGAAAAACTTATACTCGCCAGTTTCAATGCGGCCTTTTACAAACTGAACAACAGCGGCCTTTTTACCGTGGCCTAAGGTGCGCATCATGGTGCCAAATGCCGAGCTGCTTTTACCCTTGCCGTTGCCACGTAATAAAATGGTAACGCCACGTTCTTCTGTGGCTTTAGCAATGCGAGCATCAATGACGGCTTTTTTAGCAGTCATACGTTCTTCATGGGTTTTACTCATTAAACAAGCCTCGCTTGGGATAAGGTTAAATACTGTGCTTTCAAGGTGCGTGCGATGTGTTGACCACGGCCACGCTTTATTTGGCTTTGTTCGGTGTCGACTAGGATAGATTCGCCATGCAATTTCAGACCAGATAATTCTTGCTGTACACGGCCGTCGGTAATAATGGTATTAATGATGCGCGTTGCTGGGTTACGTCTAAGTAACCGTGTTGCGAAGGCGCTGGCGTGTTGAATCGCTTGCTTTAATGGTGTGCCACCACCTGCCCCAAGGTTGTTGAGTAAAGGCGCCATAGCTTTAGGTGCGCGCCCTTGGCTGTATAGCTCGGACACTTGGTCATTACCAAAACCCAACAACACAAGGTGTTGGCGGGCTAAATATGCTTGTTGAGCAATACCTGCGACTAAACCTTTAGCCTGGCTCTGGCCATCACCATTTAAGGTAGATGCAGATGTATCAAGTAGTACTATATGCATGACCGGATCAGCTCCGCGCTGACGACGAAAGCGCAAGTCGATCCCAGTTCCTTTATTGCCGCCGGCGGCTTTGTTACGGCCTGCGATTAAACTAGAAAACCAATTAATGCGTTTAGACCACTGCTTAGTGGCTCTGCCGTTGCCTTGGCCTTGCAAACCTTTACTGGCGCTAACCATTACGTTTGGAGCTGCCTTAGGGGTGACTTCACTATCACCAATTTGGCGCAGTTGGCCGGTGGTTTGCTTAGTTGGGGGCATTTGTCCCCAGTCTTCTTCAGATTTGTGGTTTTCAGTATTCGGTTTACTATCGTTTGGGCGCTCAAAAGGTGGCGGGCTTTGCGGTGGCTTATGGTTAGGCGTGTCACTCTCGTTACGTCGATGCATTAGTACGAGTTCTTCAACGGCATCAATGTCTGCTATTGTCACGGTGTCGCCTTGGCGAAGTGCAGCATTGGCTTGAGCAGCGCGAAGCCAAACTAAATCACCCCGTACCCCATCTACTTGTGCTGCGACACAACGTTCGGCTATCTGCAAACGCATTGCGTCACTTGCTGTAATCAGGCTGAGCTGTTCTTGTGCCTTTTGAATGCGTGTTCGCAAAGCCTGTTGTGGCTCAGCATAGTCTGCCAAGAAGGCTACGGGATTGGCATCAAAGTCTTGGCGGCGACGCACAATTTCCACTCGTTCATGGGCGCTGTAAGTATTCTCAAGAGCCACACCAAAGCCAAATCGATCTAACAACTGTGGGCGTAATTCCCCTTCATCTGGGTTCATGGTGCCCATCAGGGTAAATTCGGCTTCATGCTGGTGGCTAATGCCGTCACGTTCTATATGGTTCACACCACTGGCGGCAGCGTCTAGCAATAAGTCTACTAAGGCGTCTGGCAAAAGGTTCACTTCGTCTACGTAAAGTAAGCCTTTATGAGCTTTACTTAAAAGACCTGGTGCAAAGGTAACCTGCTGTTCACCAAGAACTTTTTGTAGGTCTATAGTGCCAGTTACCATTTCTTCGCTGGCACCTAGGGGCAGAGTAACCAATTGGCTTAGGTTAGCAATATTGAGGTCGGCCAAGCTACGAGCCAAGGTGGATTTTGCACTTCCGCGGGGGCCGCTAACAAGTACGCCACCGATCGCAGGATCAATAGCTAGTAGAGTTAAAGCCAGCTTAACTGGAGCTTGGCCAACAACGGCGGTAAACGGGAAGTTTGATTTGAGCATAACAGTATCCATCGTACCCACCGCACGACTAATGTGAAACCCAGTATGAGAACTAGGAATCTGATTACATTTTGAGGGGCTGGTATCGGACTAAATCGCTTAACGATTAACCGTTGCGGGGGCAGTGTTGGCTCAAGACCGGTTTGCCGTAATCTCGTCCACGCTTCCCATTTAACTGCCTGTTCGCCAAGCAGAACCACTCATCTCCTACTATTGTAGGCTTATATGGCGAAGAATAATACGTTTACAAGGCGACTAATGTATTAGGTGCGGCCTAGGCGTATTCAATCTCGTCATGGTTTTAGCTAATGTGTAAATCTGCTACAAAGGCCGCTTAAAGCGCCGTATTCTTACACCTCTCTCCTAACGATTAGGCACCACTATAACGTAGTGCCGGGCACTATTTTTTCTTACCTTGCCTAGTCAAAATAGCTAGGCTAGGTAAGAAGCAGAAAAGCATTAAAACTAAATGCCTCGCAGTCGATTACTTACCAGTGCAGCGCCCTCAGACAGTGACTTTAATTTGGCAAAAGCAATGTCTGGATCTACCGCTCCAAAACCCGCAAAGGTACCAAACCCACAATCAGAACCGGCAATTACTCTATCGGGACCAACGATATCGACAAATTTTTGAATACGCTCTGCAACTAATTCAGGGTGTTCGACAAAATTTGTAGTAGTGTCCACCACTCCAGGAACAAGTATTTTATTGTCTGGTATTTCGTTCTTACGATCCCGAAAAACTGTCCACTCATGGGCATGACGTGGGTTCGACGTTTCAAATAAAGTATATCGAGCTTTAGCCTTCATTAAAGTCCCAAACACCTTGTTCATATCAATATCACAACAATGAGGGCCTTCATAATTTCCCCAACAGATATGTATTCTTACTTTTTCTTCTGGGATATTCTTTAGCGCATGGTTGAGTGCTTCCACGTGTGATTCTGCAATCTTTATAAACTCTGAGTCTGACAAATGATTAAATAACATGTGCCTAGAAAGAGCCAAGTCAGGGCAGTCTAGCTGCAAATCTAATCCTGAAGCCACGATAGTTTCGTATTCATCACGCATAGCGTCTGCAAGAGCTGCTAGATAAGCGTCCCTGGTTGAGTAATGGTCATTTTGTAAAAATAGAGAAATAACGCCGGGTGATGCAGCGTTCATAAAGCCTCTCTCGATCCCATTGGTAGCCATGGCGGCTTTTAAGTTAGAGATGTCTTTTTGCAGCTCTCCCTGACCTTTTGACTTAACCTCTCCAGTGCACATTGGTCTAGCATATTGCGGTGTACCACCATCATCCGATAGCCGTTTAAGAAAGCCTGGAAAAAGCTTCAAATCTTCTGGGGGGTTTCGAGGGCTATCACCTGAAAATCCTGTATATCTATCTTTCACATAGGTCGCGTATGATATTTTTGATGTTTCTCCATCGCTAACAATGTCTATACCTGCAAGTTTTTGCTTCTCTACAGTGCCCAAAACATTGCTTGTCATACAGTTATCAAACCCAGCCTCATCGTAGTGTTGCTCATTTTCTTTTGAAAAAATGTAATCAACAACTTCTTGAGTTCTTGGTAGTGACCCTACGTGGCTTGTTAGTATTTTACTCATTTATAATTCCTTAATAACATGTAAATATATGTACTGAGCTGTTGGTTTACGTTGTCTCTAAAATGTATCAGCACATGGCATGGCCAATACAAATTATAGCTCGTCGTTTTTCTGTTTAAGTGCACCAAGCGCCTTAGTCGCCTTAGTGCGTTGCTTATTATCCCACCAATCTCTTGTTCGATACCAAGCGCTAGCCACAGGCATGTACCACGGGTTACCGTGATGATAAATACGGCTTTGTAATGGCGTTTGTTCAAATACTGAGTGTTGTTGTTCTGGCTGGAGCATTTTAAGGGCAGCTTTGTGGCCTAAGTAAGGCGCCATGGCAACACCATTACCACAGTATCCCATGGCGTGATAAATACCATTATGGCAACCGATGTTAGGCAGCTTACTGAAGCTAAAACCGGTAAAACCGGTCCAACAATGGCTAATTTTGGTGTCTTTTAAGCTGGGAAATATCTCTGTTAGTTTGGCTGTAAGAGTGGGCAATGCCTGTTGCGGCGTGATGGCGTGCAAGGCCGCACGGGAGCCGAGCATTATGCGTTTGCCACACGGCGTGGCTCGATAGTAACAAAAGCGCTGGCGGGTCTCAACCATACAGTGGCCACCAGGCAATAGTGCTTGCACCACATCTTCCCCTAGTTCTTCGGTGACAATAATGAAACTGGGTACTGGCATAACGCGTTTGGCAAGAAACATAGAAACACTAGCTTGAGTGTAGCCATTGGTTGCCATAAGTACCTGTTGGCAATGTATGTCCTGGTGCTGCATCTGCTGGTTCTGGGTACCTATGTTAAAACCATCAGGTTTAGCCTTAACTGAATGGACAGGTTGCTCACCAAATACCTTTACACCCGCTTTTAACGCCAACTGCAGCAGTCCGTGGTGTAATTTCCTAGGTTGTACGCAGGAATGGCTCTCATATAGTAAGCCACCAAAATACAATTCCGTATCAATATGCTGAGCCATTTCATCTGGTGGCACCATCCGTGCAGCAAACGGTTCAATTTTTTGTAAACCAGCGTTGGCGTTGGCCATGGCTGTAAAATCTTGTGGTGTCCATGCGGTACGCAGACGACCACAAGCTTGTAATTCACAGTCAATATTTTGATCAAGGATAAGGCTTTTGGTGAATTCTAGGGAAGCATTGGCTTCGCAATGTAATTGAGCCGCGATGCTTGGGCCGTAGTGCTTCTTTGCATCGGCCACAGACACTTTATGGCCAGACCCCAGCATGCCTCCATTGCGAGTGCTAGCACCAAAACCGATGGCTTCACTATCTAGCACAACAACCTGACGGCCTGCTTCTGCTAAGGTGAGTGCCGCACTTAAACCGGTAAAACCTGCACCTACAACAACGCAATCCACTTTGGCTGGTGGCGTTTCAGTGTTACGATATTGGGGCTGATCTTGCCACCAGTAAGGTGTAAATTGGGTCATTATTGCTAAACATATTTTTTTATTGAGTCGACACCATGCAACAACTTTATCCAGAACTCAAACCCTATCGAGAATTTTTTCTCTCCGTCACTCACGGCCACAGACTTTATGTAGAACTGTGCGGCAATCCTCAGGGTATCCCAGTAGTGGTTATGCACGGTGGACCAGGTGGTGGTTGTGGGCCATCATCTCGCCGTTTCTTTGATCCCAATGACTACCATATTATTCTAATGGACCAGCGTGGCGCAGGACTCTCCTTGCCACACGCCAGTTTGGAGGCTAATACAACACAGCATTTAATTAGCGATTTTGAGGTGCTGCGTTGTGAGTTGGGGATTTCTAAGTGGCTATTATTTGGTGGTTCTTGGGGTAGTACACTGGCTTTAGCATATGCGCAGGCGAATCCAGATCGGGTCTTGGGATTGATATTGAGGGGCATCTTCTTAGGCCGACAAAAAGATGTGGACTGGATATACGAAACGGGTGGCGCGAGCCGAATGTTTGCAGATTATTGGAAAGTATTTCAAAAGCCACTTCTCAATACAAATGCTGAAGCCACCGGGCAAATGGTTAACCACTATTATGAATTGTTATGTGGCGCTGATGAATTGAAACGTTTTGCTGCAGCAAAAGCATGGGCCACCTGGGAAGGTAGCATAGCAACTCTAGATCCTAATCCTCATTTCGTAGATGACTTTGCCGACAGGCATTTTGCCCTAGCGTTAGCTCGAATTGAGTGCCATTACTTTGTTAACCAGTGTTTTTTCGAGCCTAATCAATTGTTAGAAAATATGCATAAAATCAGTCACTTACCAGGCATCGTTGTGCATGGTCGTTATGACATGATTTGCCCAGCAGAGCAGGCTTTTGAAATTCAAGAAGTCTGGCAAGAGTGCGAATTGCATATCGTGCGAGACGCCGGTCACTCACAACAAGAGCCAGGTATTGTTGATAACCTTATCAAGGCTACACGTCATGCTGCTAGGTACTGGGGTGACTAGGTCTTAAGTGATTTAATGGCTCGATGAGGAACAAAATGAGGAACGATTTACCCATATCTGAGACAATTTAGACAGGCTGGGCCGTGGCGCTACTCGGCAAGTTCTGCCGCGAGTTCCGCTTCAAATGCAGCAAGTTCATCTTCAATTACTTGCTGAGCAGCTTCTTCAGCGATACGTTTGGCTTTTGCTGCTGCGACTTTTTCTTTTCTTTTAGCTATAGCTACTGCGGGAGCTTCGGCAAGTTCTGCCTCTAACTGAGCTTCAAAATCAGCAAGTTCATCCTCTATGGATTGCGCTTCAGCGGTTAGAGCTTTTGGGGTTGAAGTGTATACGAAATCATCTAACCCATCATATAGTTCATATAGTTCATATGATTCGGGTGGCATGATTAATGAAAAATCAAAATTACCGTTATTTATAACAACTGTACCACTGACCTCTCGTGTGTCAGAAGATAAATACACATCAATATCCCCGTCTTTATCTAGGTCTCTAAATCGAATGCCATCAATCCAGCCAGCAGCAGAAACTAATGGAATGATTCCGTGGTCTTTAAACTTCTTGTTACCTAAGTTTTCTATAATTTGTATCGCAGCTCCTTTATATGATTCTCCCACCCTGCTATAAACAATGTCCATATCACCATCATTGTCTAAATCCCAAGCTGATACTTCAGGTATTGTTCCCCATTTTTTCTTATGCTGTGGGAGACGTGTCGTGTTGTTCTTAGAGAAATTCCCTCGACCATTATTCCAGTGAATTCCGGTAAGCATATTACTATGAGGGTTATATTCATGACCTCCGACTATAGCGTCTAAGTCGCCATCATCGTCCATGTCAGCTAGCTCTAGAGCAAATGCAAAGCTTCCACCACATTTACGTTTCTTTAGAAAACCAGTGCCATCATTCATTAGGCACTGTAACCCAGATCCCATTGTAGTTATTACAACATCCATATCGCCGTCATTATCAATATCACCCGTAGCGCCGCCGTGGTCATATACTTTGAAGTTTTCATGACTAAGGTGGGTGTTACTTGACTCTAACCAAGTTCCATTTGACTGACTTAAATAATAACTATCACGATAACCATCGGGTTTTCCCACTCCGTGGTCTGCTATATAAATATCCAGCACTTTATCATTATTGTAGTCTGCGATTAGTAACTGCCTTCCAAGCGCCATGCCTTTATTGTCACGATTATCAATCAACAGGTCAGGTGAGTAGTGCAACTTACCATCGACGCCACCCAAATAAAGTGCCGGTTGCGGTTTATTACCATTATCTATCTGTTGGTCACTACACACTTGATAAGTACATTGGATGCTGCTGTTGCTAAGATGCATTGTGCCAATATAGATAACATCAGCTAAACCATCATTATTAAAATCTGCAATCCGCCACATAAATCCCCACGTATACAACTCTTCTGTCGGATAAGGCTTCAGTGGTGGTTTGAAAAAGTCAACGTTGGGGTCATTCTCAATATCAATACCAGCCAAAGCCCGCTCTACTTTTAGCGAAGATCTACTGCTTTCTTGTGTAGCTGATCCGCCGCAACTTAGTCCTCGGCTTTTAGACTCGGCTTGATATTCAACATTGTCAGGGGTCGCTTCCGCAAGACGACAAATAGTCTTATCAGACCAGCCTGATATATCTTGAGACAGCGCGGGTGTTGCCATCAGGGATACAGCGAGTAAACAGACAATGCGGATACAGGGTTTCAACATAACTGCCTCTATTGGTGTAACTTTATACGTTTGAGTTAAATTATTTTAATTTGATGTTTGCCCATATACGTTCGTGGTAATAATAGATTGCAAATTTCACAAAGAATTCTATAGAACCTATGGTAATCGCTGATTCAATATTTCCTGTAATAAGAAAGGCTATAATCGTTGTAGCGATTGTAGCGGTGATTCTCCAGCTTGTTGCTTTTAATATGCTACGTTTTTTACTTTCCAATGGGTGACACCTAGTTGATTTTGCCTGCTAATAAAGATTCAAATATATAGTATCAGCTTTGTCGTTTACATTAAGTCTCATCACTTTAATACTAACTATAAGCACCTTAGGTTCACTTCATTATAGGAAGCAACCTCACTGAGAGGGTGATAAGCCTTGTTGACTACTTCAGTTCCACGCTAACCCAATCTATATTCGTAATGTACATGCTTGGGTCAGTGTGCCAGTGTTCCTCACAGGGTCTATGTGGATCTTAGAGAGATGCTTTTGGGGGTGCTTTGAGGTGTGGTTTATTGTGAGATTGGTTGCTCTATTAGCAGCCTGAATTATCTATACCCCAAGGAGTTTGGGTATTGCAAAAAACAGCACCATCAAGAATGGCGCTTCTTAGGTTTGCCCCAGTTAGGTTTGCCCCAGTTAGATTCGCCCCAGTAAGATTTGCTTTACTCAAGTCAGCCTGCCTAAGATCAGCCCCTATAAGCCAAGTATCTTTAAGTATTACACCATAAAGATTAGCTGCAAAAAATGAAGCACTCTCAAGATTAGCACCTTCAAAGTCTGAACCGTATAGGCTTGAACCTTCAAAGTTTGCCCCATAAAAATTTGTATTTCTAAGATTAGCCTCTATAAAGTTTGCTCCAGTAAGGTTCGCTCCAGTGAAGTTTAAGCCATTAAAATTTGTAGAGCGTAAATCACAACTCATACAATGATTAAGTTCATTTAATTGTATGACATTGAAGTTTACATTTTGCCAATCGTCACCTCCATCAGCATTAGCTAAACTAAAAATAGTTGGAGATAGAAGGAGAGAAAGAAGTAATTTTTTCATTCTATGAAGCTATACCGAATTCTACTTAAAGTCCATCTGTGTAGGCCTAAGCCGCACCTAGGGTCACATGTATGCCACAATAGCCTCTAGCATAAAATAGGTCCGGGTAATGGGATAGGAACTTAAGACAGTAACCACGGGGCCTTTATCAAGGCAGCTCGACATGCTGCAAGATACTGGTGTGAATAGGTTTCAGCTTATTGCTCATTTTGTGTAAGCTTCTGCTAAGCTTTTTCAACAATTTGTTTTTTGGCGCGTAACACGTTTGTTATCAGACTGGGGGTAAAGAGAATGACTCAATATATATTAACGCAACCACCACAACGGCAGTTTCACTTAGTTGAGTTTGAGCAGCGCATGGAGCGTGCATAACCCATGTTTACTGAAAGAATGACCCAACTTCAAACGAAACTTGCAGCAGCTAATATTGACGTAGCGCTGATCACTGATGACGATAATGTTTATTATCTCACCGGGTATTATGATTATTTACACATGGAATTCGGTCGCCCGACTATTCTAGTTGTGTCGAAAGACGGTGGGACCTTACTAATTACCCCGACGATTGATTTGGTTATGGCGGAGGCTGCTGCTCGGGTTGACAGAATTGCCCCATGGAATGACGGTGCGGGAAAGGAATGGCGCGAAGAGTTACCCGCTGTTCTGAAAAACGCTAGTAGCATAGCTATCGAACCAAACCATATGCCACCACTGGTGCGAACTTATGTAGATAGCTTTGTAGACGCTGGTGCTTTGGTTAATGCAACCTCGATTCTGGCTGATATGCGAATGATTAAAACTGCGGAAGAACTGCAGTTAGCGCGCCATGCTGGTCAAGTAGCGAATGCAATGATGGCGGCAGGGAAGGCGGTAATAGCGGATGGTGTGCCAGAGTATGAGGTTGCAATAGCCACATCTGAAGCAGGCACACGCAAAGCAGCGCAGCTGTTATCAGCTCATTATGAAGATGCTGCAATGTCGCCTAGTACCCATTTTTTACAAATTATGGCGTCAGGAAAAGAGATCACCAAAACTCATCATCGTGCTACAACCCGTATTATGAAACATGGCGAGCCAGTGTTTTTGTGCTTTTGCGGTATGACTAATTTTCATCGTTTTAAGCTGGGGTTTGACCGAACTTTTTGGATAGGAGAAATAGCAGATAAATCTCAAGCCGCCGTCTATGAAGTTGCAGTCGCTAGCCAGCAAGCTGCACTGAATGCCTTACGGCCCGGTGTAACCGCAGAAAGTGTACATGCAGCCTATGCAGAAGTTATTCAAGACGCAGGGTATGACTATCCATTTCGTTGCGGGCGCGCAACGGGGTTCAGCTTTTTGGAAAAGCCACAGTTGGTTACAGGCGATACAACCATTCTGCAACCCGGTATGGTTTTTGCTATTGACGGGTCGGTTGCGGTGGATACTTTTCGCGCACAAGTGGGCGACAGTTTTATTATCACCGAAGACGGATATGAAGCAATCACGGATCATCCTAAATCTCTAGAAGATGTCATTATCTTAGGTGCATAGATTCAACAAAGGCCAAACTATGAAAAGCATACCTCAATATTCACCACCAGCAGATGCCCAGCAACGGTTAGATATAGCTCCGGTGGTGTGTTACCCCAACGATACGTTGCCTGCCTACGATAAGGCTTTTTACACTAACCTGCAGCAGGGAATGAAGTTGGTAGATAACATCATTGTCCCGGCTAGAGACGCACGCAGTTTTGTGGTTCCAAAGGGGCATGTGTTTCGTATTGTTAGCGTTGAAGGCCCGCAAGTAGGTGATTTAAACCTATGGCATAAAGACAATCTGAATGAGCGATTTTTTAGTGGTAAAACTCGGGCCTTGCATGGCACTCATGTAAGCACTGGTGATCGTTTGTGGAGCAATATGCCTTATCTGAGACCGATGGCTACAGTGGTAGACGACACCTTAGATTGGTACGGCTGGGACGCGTTTGGTGGCAGTGTGCATGACGTCATTGGTACCCGTTGTGACCCTTATACTAATCAAGCCTTAGGGCAAGATGAATACCACCACTGTTGTCATTCTAACCTTACGCGCGCCATGCTCGACTATGCCAAGCTACCCCTTGATGCAACAGAGGCTATGGTGCATGACGTATTGAACGTATTTATGTGCACAGGGTTTAGTCAGGACACTCACCAGTACTTTATGAAAGCCAGCCCTGTAAGACCTGGGGACCATTTAGCCATGTTTGCGGAAATTGACTTGCTTGGTGCGTTATCGGCTTGTCCAGGTGGCGACTGTAGTAGTGAGCACTCCAGTGATACTTCCAAGTGTTACCCGTTAAAGGTGGAAATATACCAACCAAGGCCAGAGTCTTTAATCGGCTGGTCTAGTCCCAGCGTCAATGGCTATAGCCGAAATCATGGCGTGGATCATCACTCATGAAAGCCTTAATGCAGCGAGTTACCCAAGCCAAAGTAGAGGTAGATGGCCAGTGTATAGGTAAAATTGATCACGGCATCATGTTGTTATTGGGTGTGGATAGAGATGACAATGAAGCTAAAGCAGACCAGCTATTACACAAAGTACTGCACTATCGTTTTTTTGCCGATGACGACGGAAAAATGAACAACAACGTGCAACAGGTGGGCGGCAATATACTCATCGTAAGTCAGTTCACGTTGGTAGCAGATACCAAAAAAGGCTTAAGGCCAGGTTTCTCTAGCGCTGCTCCTCCAGCCCTTGGCGAAGCAATGTATGATTATTTTGTCACCCAGGCGCAGGAAAAAATCACTGTGGCTACAGGGAAGTTTGGCGCCGATATGCAGGTGAGCCTAACAAATGATGGGCCTGTAACCTTTATGTTGGAGGTTTAGAGCACCGCAGTGACCATAGGCTCCGCTTTCGGTGCTGTTAAGTGCCACAAAAAGTATGATGTACTAGCTCTTGTGGCATTGGGGCAAGGGCAAATTGTTTCAGTGTTTGTTGATACTCACTGGGGGACTGAACTACCTTCAGCAAGGCGTAAAAAGGTTGGTAATCACCCCTGTCTTCGGCGGCTCTTATAACTAATTCAACCTGATGATTGCGGGCAATAAACGCTGGATTTGCAAGGTTCATCTGTTGATACCGCTGCACTTGGCTTTGTGAGTCTGTGGCTATGCGCTTTTGCCATTGCTGTTGCCATAAAACCAACTCGTCGGGTGCAATAAAAACTTCCATAAGGGGCTGGTGTTCAGCACCTGTTGCCACTTGATCAACCAAGTATCTAAAACACAAAGTGAAATCTAGTTTATGCTCAGCCATGATGGCCAATAGCTGTTCTGTTAAGGCTTGATCGCCAGCTTGTGGTGTACTTATTCCAAGCTTATTACTCATCACGCGCTGATATGCAGTGCCATAATGCTTTGCGTAATCATCCAGCGCCTGTTGGGCACCTGCCAATGCGCGTTCACCATCTGAGTGCAATAGAGGCAGTAAGGATTGGGCAAGGCGTGTTAAGTTCCACTGACCTATACCGGGTTGCTGGTTATAACGATAGCGGCCTTGTCGATCGATAGAGCTAAATACTTTATCTGGGTCGAATTGATCCATAAAAGCGCAGGGACCATAGTCGACGGTGGCACCACAAATAAGCATGTTGTCAGTGTTCATAACACCGTGTATAAATCCAAATCCTTGCCATTGAGCAATGAGCTTAGCTTGACGTTCTATGATCTCATTAAGCAATGCTAAGTAGGGTTGCGGGTGCTTTATTAGATGTGAAAAATGGCGTTGAAGGCAATAATCTGCAAGGGTTTTAACCCCAGCCTCATCCCCTTGCATAGCAAAATATTCGAAGCTGCCGACACGAATGTGACTTGGAGCAATGCGTGTTAATACGGCCCCAGGTGCAGGGCCTTGGCGCATCACTGTTTCACCCGTAGCAATAGCTGCCAGACTACGGGTAGTGGGTACGCCTAAAGCAGCCATGGCTTCACTAACGAGGTATTCCCGCAGTACTGGCCCTAAAGGTGAGCGGCCATCACCACGGCGGGAGTATGGTGTAGGCCCAGAACCCTTAAGCTGTAAGTCAAAGCGCTCACCATTTGGCGACACTATTTCACCTAATAAATGTGCTCTACCGTCACCCAATTGAGGATTAAACGAGCCAAATTGGTGGCCCGCATAAGCCTGAGCCATTGGCGCTGACCCCATGACTGTTTGATTGCCGGCCATCACTTGCAAGGCGTCGTCAGAAGCGAGCCATTGGAGGTCTATACCCAGCTCTTCGGCAAGGGCTGGATTGTTAATAATAGGCGTTGGATTAGCTACAGAAACTGGTTGTGCATAGCTGTAAAAACGTTCTGGCAGGCTGGCAAACGTAGTATCAAATGTGGGGCCAACAGGTGTTGCAGTAGTGTTCATGTTCTATACCTATACGTTTTCTAACTTAGCATAGGCTAACACTAGCCATTTACTGCCTTCGTTTTCGAAATTCACTTGCACCCGCGCTTGCGGGCCAGACCCTTCTGAATTAACTACAGTGCCTATGCCAAACAAGGGGTGGCGTACGTTTTTTCCTAAGGCTATAACAGGCGTTTCTAACACTTGGTGACGGCCCCAGCGGTCGTATTGCCTTGTGGGTGTAGGTCTTGCTGTAACCGGCCGGCTGATGCTGGACTTGAGACGTACCTCGTTCATCAAGCCTTCTGGAATTTCACCAATAAAACGAGAGGGTCGGTTAAAGGTTTCTTGGCCATGTAAACGGCGGCTTTCGGCATAGGTAATAAACAAGCGTTGCATGGCGCGGGTAATGCCCACATAACATAAGCGGCGCTCTTCTTCTAAGCGGTCCCCTTCTTCCAGAGACATCTTGTGAGGAAATAAGCCCTCTTCTACACCACCTAAAAACACCACAGGGAACTCAAGGCCTTTGGCAGAGTGCAACGTCATTAACTGTACGCTGTCTTCGGATTCATCGGCTTGTTGTTCGCCCCCGTCAAGTGCTGCTTGGTCGAGCATAGCGGCAAGTGGGGTGGTGGCTACTGGATCTAAATCCCCGTCGGGATCATCAGACTCTTGTGCGGGGTTCCAACTGTTGGCAAATTCTTTGGCGGCGCTCACTAGCTCTTTAAGGTTATCAATGCGAGTTTGAGCCTTTTCACCTTTTTCTTTGAGGTGGTGCTGAATGAGTCCGGACTGCTGGATCACCAGATCCACCATGTCATGTAATAAAGCTTCGCTAGTTTCTTCATCTAGGCGATTGATAAGGTTAACGAAGCTATCAACGGCATTATGGGCTCGTGTAGGAAGCTCATTACGAGTGATGATTTGGTTGGTGCTGTCCCACATAGAGCAGCCTTCGGCTCTAGCGTTCTGACGTATTTTAGCTACGGTGGCTGCGCCAACTCCCCGAGTAGGCACGTTAAATACGCGCTCCATAGCTGCGTCATCGTTACGATTTTTGATGAGGCGTAAATAAGCTAGGGCGTTACGAATTTCTAAGCGATCATAAAAACGTTGGCCGCCATAAATTCGATAGGGCATTTGTGCACGAATCAATGCTTCTTCTAATACGCGAGATTGGGCGTTGGAGCGGTAAAGAATGGCACATTCGGCACGTAGTCCGCCGTCTTTTTGCCACTGGTCAATTTGATCCACAATGAAACGCGCTTCGTCCATTTCATTAAATGCAGCATAGAGGGCAATGGGGTCGCCATCCTTGCCATCGGTCCACAGATTCTTACCTAGGCGGCCGCTGTTGTTAGAGATGACGCCGTTGGCAGCTTTAAGTATGGTGCCAGTAGAGCGGTAGTTTTGTTCTAGGCGCACGGTAATGGCATTGCCAAAATCGCGCTCAAAGTGTTGAATGTTTTCGATTTTTGCACCACGCCACCCGTAGATAGATTGGTCATCATCACCTACGGCCATCACTTTGGCTGCGCTGCCAGCAAGCACTCGTAGCCAAGCATATTGAATAGTGTTGGTGTCTTGGAACTCGTCCACCACTAAGTGTTTAAAGCGGCCTTGGTAATGGGCCAATAGTGCGCTGTTGTTAAGCCACAACTCATGGCTACGTAGCAGCAGTTCGCCAAAATCAACTAGCCCAGCCCGCTCGCATGCTTGATGGTAGGCAGCATACACCTTCACCTGCGTGTCCAATTGAAAGTCGCCATGGGTTTCTATATGTTGTGGGCGCTTACCTTCGTCTTTGCAGCCGTTGATAAAGTGCTGAAACTGGCGCACAGGCCAGCGACTTTCCTCTAACTGCATTTCTTTACACAGACGCTTAAGGATACTGAGTTGATCGTCGCTGTCTAGAATCTGAAATTCTTTTTGTAAGCCGGCTTCTTTCCAGTGGCGGCGCAGCAGTCTATGGGCTAGGCCATGGAAGGTGCCTACCCACAATTGCTGAGTATCCAGACCCATTAAGCTTTCGATACGAAAACGCATTTCCCGGGCTGCCTTATTGGTAAAGGTCACCGCCATAATGGACCAAGGAGAAATATTTTCTGCTTCAATTAACCATGCAATACGGTGCACCAGTACGCGGGTTTTACCACTACCGGCACCAGCTAATATCAGTAAATTTTCTTCAGGAGCAGCAACAGCCTCGCGTTGCGAGCTATTGAGTTCATCTAAAAGGCGAGAAACATCCATTATTGTATCCGTGTGAGCGCTATGAGTACGCGTTTATATATGATCAAAATCAAATTCATGCCCTGTGGTCCAACAGATCTGACCATTGTGTATTTGTCTAGTTGCCAGTCTAGGAGTAAAGGCGTATGTTTATTAGAGCTACGATGAATTTTGGGTTAGATAGGCGGTTAATTTAACACCTATTGTAACTACAGATGAGGTAAATATCACCGTTGTGCGTGAGTTACTTTTCTATTGTCGAGCCTAATAATAACAACATTGGAGATTAGAAAAATGGAAAGACGTGAAATATTAAAGAAAGGCTTGATTGGCTTGGGTGGTGCAGCAGCTGCATCTACCATGGCCGCACCAGCCATTGCTAAAGAACGCGTAGAAATTGCTATGGTAGCAACTTGGGGTCGAGATTTTCCAGGTTTAGGTACTGGCGCTCAGCGTTTTGCTCAGCGTTTGAATGACATGAGTGATGGCCGTATCCAAGTGACTTATTACGCCGCTAATGAACGCGTTAAGGCCTTCGACTCATTCGATGAAGTGGCCTCTGGCAACGCTCAAATGTACCATGCTGCCGAATACTACTGGAAAGGTAAGCACCCAGGTTGGGCATACTTTACCTCCGTTCCTTTTGGCTTAACCTATACAGAGATGAACGCTTGGATTCGTTTTGGTGGTGGTCAAGAATTATGGGACGAGTTGGGTGCAGATTATGGCCTTAAAGGCCTAATGTGTGGCAACACTGGCGTCCAAATGGGTGGTTGGTTCCGTAAGGAAATGAACAGTGTCGACGACTTCAAAGGTTTGAAGATGCGTATGCCTGGTCTTGGTGGCGACGTATTGGCTAAAATGGGTGGTTCTCCTGTTTCGCTACCCGGTGGCCAGATTTATGAAAACCTTATTTCTGGTGCTATTGACGCAACTGAGTGGGTTGGCCCTTGGAACGACGAAATAATGAAGTTCTACGAAGCTGCAAAGTACTACTACTACCCAGGTATGCATGAGCCAGGTGCTATGTTGGCTTGTGGCATGAATAAGACTTGGTGGGATGGGTTGAGCAAATCTGATCAGATGATGATTGAAGCGGCCTCCTCGATGGAAAATGACGTGATGATGTCAGAGTACAACGCCAAAAACGGTGCGGCGCTTAAACGTTTAGTTAATGATCAAGGTGTGAAACTACGCCAGTTCAATGACGACATTTACGACGGCTTTGCTGAGGCTTCTGAAGAAGTATTTGCCGAAGTTCAAGAGCATAGTGATTTGGCTAATCGTATTCATCAGAGCT
>Ga0307994_1000201_pt1 | contig 47111 bp, 43 predicted proteins | sample EllFjometagen261_FD_203171 | JGI IMG/M metagenome (GOLD analysis project Ga0307994, IMG submission 203171) | Marine microbial communities from Ellis Fjord, Antarctic Ocean - #261 | ecosystem: Environmental > Aquatic > Marine > Unclassified | place: Southern Ocean | collected 2014-11-02
TCGCCCTCTTCAAATCCGCATTTGAAGCACGGCGTAATCTGGTTGTCGGACGTATCAAAGGGATCAATGGCTTGACGCTGGCTCCACCAGATGGCGCATTCTACGCCTATATAAATTGTGAACACTTCATAGGTGCCACGACTGCAGAAGGTAATGCGCTAGAAGATGACACAGCATTTACCGCATATATCTTATCCGAAGCCAAAGTCGCCGCAGTACCAGGCAGCGCCTATGGCCTATCACCTTTCTTTCGCATCTCCACAGCTTGCTCTGAAGATGTCCTGAACATCGCACTGGACCGCATAGCCGCGGCCCTTTCCAAATTGACCGTCAAAGGAAACACATCATGAAAAAAATCGTTCTTACCGGCGCCGCTGGCCGTCTTGGATCTCACTTACGTGAACCGCTTAGCAAAATGGCAGATCAGTTGGTTTCAACCGACCTGGCAGACGAGATCGGCACACTTTACGCGGGTGAAAGCTATGTGAAAGCTGACTTGGCCAACCTTGATCAAATGGTTGACCTACTTAAAGACGCAGACATGGTTGTACACTTTGGCGCAATTGGGGATGAGGCACCGTTTGATGCAATCCTTCAATCCAACATCGTCGGTGCCTATAACGTGTGGGAAGCCGCATACAAGAATGGTGTGCGCCGTGTGGTCTATGCTTCGTCAATCCACGCTGTCGGCATGCACCCTAAAAATGAATTCATTGGAACCGATGCGCCGCACCGTCCAGACACCTACTATGGTTTGGCAAAATGCTTTGCGGAAGATCTGGCCAGTCTTTACTGGGACAAACGTGGTATTGAATCCGTCTGCATGCGCATTCTGTCTGCCGCAAACGTCGGCAACCCTCGCGCTGTTGGGTCTTGGTTATCATACGATGATCTAATCCAACTGGTGACACGCGCTATCGATACACCTGTGACAGGTTTTGCTGTCGTCTACGGCGTATCAAACAATGACCGGGTGCCTGTGGACAACGCAAAAGCCAGCTTCCTTGGCTATCAACCAAAAGACAACGCTGAACAATTTGCTGCAAAAACATTTGCAGCGAGTGATGTGTTGGACAGCCAAGACCCAGGTAACATGTGTCATGGTGGGCCGTTTGCTTCTGTCGAGCTTGGCAATTCTGGCCTTGCTACGATGAACATAGTTGATGACACGAAAAAAACGTAAGGAGATCGGCATGACCAATCCAGTTGCAATGATTGTTGGCGGAGGCAGCGGCATTGGCGCGGACACAGCCCGTAAGATGTCCGAAATGGGCTATGACGTGTCTGTATTTTCCTCTTCAGGCAGAGGCGAGGCTTTGGGCAATGAGCTAGGCGGCTTGGGCTTCACTGGCTCCAACTTGGTGGTGGCGGATCTAGAAGCCTTTGTTGCCGCAACGATGGACCGTTTTGGCCGGATCGATACAGTGATCAACTTTGCGGGTCATGGCCCCAAGGGCCCGATCATGGAAATCAGTGACGAAGACTGGCACCTTGGCATTGATTATTACTTCATGAACATTGTGCGTATCACCCGTCTGATCCTGCCAATCATGCAGAGCCAAGGCAAGGGATCCATCGTCAACATCTCAACATTTGCAGTCTCCGAACCTGATCCAGATTTCCCAACATCTGCAGTATTCCGTGCTTCCTTGGCCTCATACACAAAGCTGTTTTCAACCAAATATGCACCTGAAGGTATTCGGATGAACAACATCCTTCCGGGTTTCATCAACAGCTTGCCAGAGAAACAAGACCGTTTGGACCGTATTCCTGCTGGACGCTACGCAGATGTGCGTGAACTTACTGAAACCGTAGCATTCATAGCGTCTGATGCTTCTAGCTATGTAACGGGCCAGAACCTTCGAGTTGATGGCGGCTTAACAGCCTCTGTCTAAACAACCGCCCATATGAAACGAAAGCCTCGCATTCTTACGGGGCTTTCTCTTTTTTCCCAATTTGATAACCATCAATATAGAAAATTAATTTGCCGATTTTTGTACATCGAACAATCTGACTATACTGATAAAAAAGAAAAGTAGGCGCAGCATGGCAAAACAATCATGTAATCCGAGAAACTTCAACGTTGTTGTCGTTGGCCAAAATGGCCGCTTGGGCTAAGAAGTCTTGTTTTTGCGGCATCACTGCGCCATCACAGCCCTGATTTTCAAAACTGCTGATTGCAGAGCCACAACCAAGTCCAAAGTGGCCCAATGATCCACGCCTAAAACCCGATATCTGTGAAGACCTTGAGGGGTTGGGTGCAGAGATTGTGCCGTTTAGCTGCAAACACTTTGGTGCCGATTACGCCTATGGCAATAAAATTGAAATGTTGTTCTCACTGCCCAAAGGCGAACCATTTGTCTTTTTTGATACAGACACCCTTATCACCAGCGACCTGACGGACGTGCCATTTGATTTTGACCGTCCCAGCGCATCGCTGCACCGAGAAAGCACTTGGCCAAAGCCACCCCTTTATGTCCCAGGTTATTCGGGTATTTTGAAATCACTCTATGATAAATTCGGGTTGGATTTCGACAGCAGCTTAGATTCGTCCGAACCCGATGAGTATTGGAGGCGTTATATTTACTTTAACGCGGGCTTCTTTTATTATAATTTTCGCATGCTTTTGGTGCGAAATTTTTAGAATACGCATTGGCTGTGCGTAACAAACCAATGCCTGAACTGGCCTGCCAGGAATTAACGCCATGGTTGGATCAAATAGTCCTAGCCTTGGTCGTACATGCACTTGGCGGTGGTCGCGATACTTTGGAAGCTGGCTATCTCGATGGTAACACCAGCTATCATTACGGCATGTTTCTGCTTCTTTATACACGTGAAAGCCAGCAAGTAATTGAAACTCTGAAAACAATTGCCACGCCGAATAAGTTAAAAAATCCTAAAAGATTATGAGGCGATTAAGCGTACCGTCTATCAAGGCCGCAGTGAAAAAGTGCGTGCATTATTTGATCAAAACCACATGCCACGGCGCGAACAAGCGATCCGCAATCGGATCAAGTCCGAAGGCTTCTGGATGCGCTAAGACTTTGATTTTCAGTCTCACCCTTGATCGTTGGCGGTGCATACCTTACTCCACAATTCAACAAACAGCCGCTATGAAAAAGGATCTACACAATGATCGATGGCCCAACTTATGGTTTTGATACCCTGCAAATTCACGCAGGTGCAAAACCTGATCCAACAACTGGCGCGCGTCAAACGCCGATCCACCAAACGACAGCCTATGTCTTTCGCGATGCTGACCACGCTGCTGCGTTGTTCAACTTGCAGGAAGTAGGCTTCATCTACTCCCGCCTGACCAACCCCACAGTTGCCGTTTTGCAAGAACGCATCGCGACACTTGAAGGTGGCGTTGGCGCAGTTTGCTGTTCATCTGGCCACGCGGCCCAAATCATGGCGATCTTTCCCTTGATGTCACCGGGCATGAACATCGTAGCCTCTAGCCGTGCATACGGCGGTACGATCACTCAGTTCAGTCAAACCATTAAACGCTTTGGCTGGTCCTGCACATTCGTTGATTTCGACGATTTGGATGCAGTGAAAGCTGCGATTGACGAAAACACACGTGCGGTCTTCTGCGAAGCGATTGCAAACCCAGGTGGCTATATCACCGATTTAGACGCAATTTCAGCTATCTCTGACGAAGCAGGCATTCCGTTAATCGTGGATAACACGGCATCCACCCCATATCTGTGCCGCCCTATCGAACACGGCGCGACGCTTGTTGTTCATTCAACCACCAAATACCTAACAGGTAACGGCACCGTTACTGGTGGTTGCGTCGTCGATTCAGGGAAATTTGACTGGTCAGCAAACGATAAATTCCCATCTCTGAGTCAGCCGGAGCCAGCATATCACGGCCTGAAGTTTCATGAGACCTTTGGCAACCTTGCATACACCTTCTTTGGTATCGCAATCGGCCTGCGCGATCTGGGCATGACAATGAACCCACAAGCTGCACACTACACCCTAATGGGCACAGAAACACTCTCCTTGCGCATGCAGCGCCACGTTGAAAATGCTGAGAAAATCGCTAGTTGGCTCGAAACCGATCCGCGGGTTGATTACGTGACTTATGCGGGGTTAAAGTCTTCGCCTTACTACGACCGCGTTGCTAAAATTTGCCCACGTGGAGCGGGTGGCTTGTTCACTATCGCTGTCAAGGGCGGTTATGAAGCATGTATTAAATTGGTCGACTCGCTGGAAATCTTTAGCCACGTCGCCAACCTTGGCGACACGCGGTCCTTGGTCATTCACTCGGCTTCAACGACACACCGTCAGCTGACTGAAGAGCAACAACGCGCATCCGGTGCAGCACCAGAAGTTGTGCGCATTTCAATCGGAACAGAAGACGCAGACGATTTGATCGCTGACTTGGATCAAGCTTTGGCCAAAGCGACAAGCTAAGCCAATACACAATTGCTCTGCGGGATCGGCAATATTCCGCAGAGCATATTTTGATGCAGCACATAAACTTCTCTACCTACCCCATTATTTTCTTTGGCTATTTAACATCCAGTAAACAACGCGCGGTTTATGTGCGAAGTCGTTCTACAGTTCTGCTCCACATTTGGGCGAAATACTTCCCATCGTAGCCTGACTGTTATATCTTTGAAGAAGAAGACGTGCCGTTGTGCACGCAACAAATCGATGGAACAGACTTACGATGAAGCCGAATTTTGCGCTTTCCCTTTCCTTTGAGGGCATTCGCCTGCTGCTGCGCGCAGCGGATGGCTGGCGTTTGGTTGATGAAGTTGCTCTTGATTCTGCGGATTTGGTTGGCGATCTAGCCAAATTGGAAGCCAAAGCGCGTCAGTGCAGTGATGATGCAATCAGCAGCAAGTTGATCATTCCAAACGATCAGATCAAATATATTACGCTTGAAACGGGTGACCTAAGCGAAGATGAGCGTGACCAACTCGCGCTTGATGTGCTAGAAGATGCGACTCCTTATGCGGTTTCTGATCTGGCCTATGACGTAAGTTCGGTTCAGTCACAAACCTATGTCGCAGCAGTCGCTCGCGAAACCTTGGCAGAAGCTAAAGCATTTGCAAGAGAGCACAACTTTAACCCTGTAAGCTGGGTGGCGATCCCTGAAGAAGGTAACTTCGTCGGCGAACCATTTTTTGGTGCAACCTCTCCGAATAGCGATTTAACAATTGTTCCTGACCAAACTGTACTTGTCGTAGTTGGAAACGCTGCTGACATTCCGCAGGCAATCATCCCCAAACTCGAGCCTGAACGCGTGGAACCTGAGGTTTTTACCATTCCTGATGTTGAAGCCGTAGCCGTTTCTGAGGAAGGCGGACTGGAACATGAAGATCCAGAATTAGCCGCGCTGATAGCAGAACAGGCGACTGAAGGCGGCGCCAGCGAAGAACAGTTTATTACGGACAATTTTGACGAGGTAGCAGATGAAAAAATTGTCTCTACACCCATTATACTGGCTGAAACAACAGAACCAAAACTTGCGCCTGATGCCGTGGCCGTTGCGCCCCCAACTGCCATCAAATCTCCTACCCAAATATCTGAAAACCCAATAGCTGTTGGCTTAGCAAGTCGTCGGACACTAAATAGACCGTCTCCACCGCTTGCAGGCGCAACCCGAAACATCCCAGCAACCTCAGTCATCACCGCCTCGGTCCCTTCGATAGAGGATACACCATCTGAAACACCCGAATTGGTCGCGATCGATCCGCCTGGAGCTCAGATCGCAGCAGGGTTCTTAAGCCGGCGGAACAAATCCGACAACGAACCGATTCCAGCGCCAGTTTTAACCCAACCATTAACAGAGGCGCAGCGTTTAACAATTTTCGGTGCACGCAAAGCAGATCGCAAAGTGTTTGTTGGTGGCAAACCAAAATTCTTAGGCCTTATCTTAACTGCCGTATTATTACTTTTCCTTGCTGGTGTGGCCGCTTGGGCCTCTGTATTTATGGGCGAAAGTCTTGCCCGCTTCTTCAACTCCCAAAATGACGACGCAATTGCTAAGGCACCCTCGAGCTTGGCACCTACCCCACCCGAGGGCAATGGGCCAAACACTAAAACTGCATCCCTATCGTCCAAACTAAGCTCTGAAGACATGGCTGTATTGGACGCCCTGCGCGCACCGCAGGCTGGTCCTGTCGTTGCATTACCAGAACTTTCAGCTCAAGAACTTTCGGCAAACTACGCGGTAACTGGAATATGGCCTGTTTCGCCAGAAGTCTCACAACCCGCATCATTGATCAGCCTTGATGACCTGTACATTACTAGCATCGATCCCGTCAGTTCATCTAACGATGCTATTGCGTTGCCCAATGTTGGCGCGCTTTTAACTGACCTCGGACTCGGCGAACAAACAACACCAGTGGCTGCGGGAACCTCGTTTGCACTCGGTACTAATGGGTTGGTTATTCCAACGATCAATGGTGCGATAACGCCCAGCGGCGTTACAGTCTTTTTAGGTCGCCCCAAAGTTACACCGCCAAAAATGCCGCAGCGTAAGGCTCTGCCAGAAAAAGTGGATCCGGCTCGTGTGTTTATCGCCAAAACACGTCCACAGCCACGACCATCAAATCTTATCGAACAAAATGAACGATCAGTAAATGGGGGGCTTTCGCGATCAGAACTAGCCCAATTACGCCCACGTTTGCGCCCAGCAGTTGAACGGGCCGTTTCGCTACCAGATGTCGACCCAGCCACTGAGAACGCACAAAATAACGCAGCCGCTGCTGCAGCCTTAGCATCACTTGCCGGATTGCCACCACTTGTTGACGGGATAGCCATTGAAGGCCCAACAAATCCACAGGCTGTTACTACATCTGTTCGTCCAGATGGTCGGCCAAACAATTTTGCTCGGGTTGTCAAACGTGCCAAGGCAAAACAATCCACGGATCAAGGAACGCGTGTTGCGTCAGTAGCACCAAAGGTTGTTGTTCCTAAAATTCCATCGTCCGCAAATGTAGCAAAATCAGCGACAGTCAAAAATGCAATCAATCTGCGCAACGTGAATCTTATCGGCGTCTACGGCAAACCATCTAGCCGCCGGGCGTTGGTCCGCCTTTCAAATGGCCGCTACCAAAAAGTTCAAGTAGGTGATCGTATCGACGGCGGACGTGTTTCAGCTATTGGCAACAACGAATTGCGCTACAAAAAAGGCAGTAGAAACCTGACCCTTAAAATGCCAAAGGGCTAAGTTCAGCCGTCAGATACACCTGCCTCAGCAAAGGTAGACATGCCGCTGTGACATGCAACAGCGGCTTGCAGAATACCAATCGCCAAGGCACCACCAGATGCCTCTCCCAAGCGTAGTCCAAGTTGCAGCAGGGGTTTTTTTCCCAGTGCAGCTAACATCCGTTTATGAGCCTGTTCATCGCTTTGATGCCCCGCAACAGCATGATCCAACACGCCATTTTGTGTCACATGCAAGCATGTCGCGGCAGCAGTACAGATAAAACCGTCTAAGATTACTGGAATGGACAGCACACGTGCCCGCAGGATCGCACCAGCCATAGCGGCCAACTCACGACCACCCAAAGCTGCCAATGCGCCTAAACCGTCCCCTTTACTAGCGTGAAGCGCTACACCTGCCGCTACCACTTCGGTCTTCGCTTGAAGTGCAGCACCTTCAATACCCGTACCACGGCCAGTCCAATCGGCAGCATCACCGCCCAGTAGCGCCATACCAATCGCAGCCGCTGAAGTCGTGTTACCAATGCCCATTTCACCCACAACAAGCAAATCAGCAACTGGATCAACTGCATCCCAACCAATTTGGATAGCTGCGCAGACCTCCGTCTCAGTCATTGCAGGCTCTTGTGTAAAATCAGCAGTAGGCTTTTCCAATGATAATGCGTGGACGTCCATCTTTGCACCGAAAGTTTTAGCCAATTGGTTAATTGCAGCACCGCCATGTTGGAAATTCAAGACCATCTGCTCTGTAACTTCGGGCGGGAATGCAGAAACCCCTTTGGCAGCAACGCCGTGATTGCCTGCAAATACAATAATTTGTGGCAAACTGATCTCAGGGCGAGCAGTGCAGCGCCATCCAGCGTACCAAATAGCTAAATCTTCTAAGCGCCCAAGAGCACCTGGTGGTTTGGTCAGCTGGCTATTGCGCGCCTGTGCACCTTCAACAGCGGCAGCGTCCGTAACAGGTAAATTTTCCATCAAGTCGCGCACATGATCGAGTTTAGTGAAGGTAATGTTTGTTGAATCGCTCATGTGTCGCTTCCTACTCTTGCCAGACGTGTATCGCCTGTTTACCCAATGCGCCTTAACGTACAAGACATGAAAAAGGCGCAGACATGAATAAAAACGACTTGAACGACACATCCTTCAGCAATTCGCTTTGGGATATTGTTGTTGCAGCCACAATGTTGACCCGCCTGCCCTTGCCACAAGCACCCGATGAAGCATTTGAGCGCCAAGAAGAAAATGTATGGGCGTTCCCTCTTATTGGGGTAATTGTGGGTATTATAGCCTGCATTGTTGGTGCTATCGCTTTTGGCGTAGGCCTTAATGCTCCAATAACTGCAGGTCTTATGCTCGCAACAACCATGATCATGACTGGTGCGATGCATGAAGATGGTCTCGCTGATTGCGCAGACGGCTTTTGGGGTGGATTTGACCCGGCCCGTCGCCTTGAAATCATGAAGGACAGCCAAATCGGCACCTATGGCGTTCTGGCTTTGGTCATCTTCAGTGGCCTACGCTGGTTGGCACTGAGCGCAGTGATTTCCCTTGGGTTTGCCGGTGTTATGGCTGCGGCCGTCTTATCACGCGGGGTACTGCCTGCAATTATGGCAATGGTAATCCATGCACGTAATACGGGGTTATCACACTCTGTTGGGCGGCCCACGCAACAAGCTGCTGCGACCTCATTCGCTGCAGCTTGTGTTCTGGCCCTTATTTTGATCGGATCTAGTGCGATCAGTGCAGCAATCATCACGGCACTTATCGCGTTTGCAGTGGCCAAACTGGCAAAAGTAAAAGTTGGCGGCCAGACAGGCGATGTCTTAGGCGCAACTCAGGTGCTATGCGAAACAGCTATCTTAATTTTTCTGATCGCTTAATAGCAGCCAACAAAAAACCGCGTGAGGCTTTCGTCTCACGCGGTTTTTGAAATTTTTTGGGCGACTTAGATCGCAGCGATGACAGGCACAACACGGCTCATCAACACATCTACGATCTTGGTTCCAGCAGCAACTTCGTCACCGCCTTCAACAGCTGCAACCTCACGTGTAAGACGCTCGAGCGCAGCTTCATACAGCTGACGCTCTGAATAGCTTTGCTCACGCTGATCATCAGTGCGGTGCAAGTCACGCACAACTTCAGCAATTGCAATCAAATCACCAGAGTTGATCTTTTGCTCATACTCTTGCGCACGGCGGGACCACATAGCGCGCTTAACCTTAGCTTTACCCTTTAGGGTCTTCATGGCATGCAAGATGTCATTTGGTGATGACAAAGAGCGCATACCGATTTCAACAGCTTTATATGTTGGGACGCGCAGAGTCATTTTGTCTTTCTCGAAAGAAATCACAAACAATTCCAGCGTAACGCCAGCAACTTCCTGTTCTTCAACATCAGTGATTTGACCAACACCATGGGCTGGGTAAACCACAAATTCGCCAGTACGGAAGTCGAGCTTTTTCGATTTAGTCATTCATTTTCCTCAGAGAACAGATAATTTCCATGCAGCACTCAAAGTCAAAACCGCAACGAGCGGGGCATCGATGCCACGTCATATTTGCAGTTTTTCAGTGATTTCTGAGCCCAGCTTCTTGAAAATAGCTGAGCAGGGAATTGATCCGTTGGGTTATATACTCAAGCAACATACCACAAAAAAGCCCCCCAAGAAAGTTCGCTGGGAGGCCTTTTAACTAAAAATAACGAATTACTTTGTGAAATTCATGGCTGAGGGCGAATTTCAGCACCAGCACCGCGAATCAATAGTGGCTTAGCCACCCTCACCTGGTGCTTCAGAGAAGAGCTCCATCTTGCCTTCTTTGCCGTCCATTTCCTCCGCATTCGGAAGTTGGTCTTTTTTGGTGATGATAACCGGCCATAGCTCAGAATACTTACGGTTAAACTCAACCCACTTTTCCATGTCAGGCTCAGTATCAGGGCGAATAGCATCTGCAGGGCATTCGGGTTCACAAACTCCGCAATCGATGCATTCATCTGGATGAATGACCAACATGTTTTCACCCTCGTAGAAACAATCTACGGGGCAGACTTCGACGCAGTCTGTGTATTTGCAGGCGATGCAAGCATCATTGACGATATATGTCATATAGGGTCGCTCGTTTTTAACGGTTCGTTGGACTTGCTAATTCAGTGGAGAGGATCATTCAAGGTCGTCTCTGACGTCGCTGAAGGAATGAATGCGATAAAGATCACCTTTACGGCGATCGCGCTTGGTCGGGCGCCCTTTTCCTTCAAAGCTAGGGTTTGCAGGATGTTTGTTCTCAAACTTGACCTCGGGCGGGGTCAAATCGGTGTAAAGTTCTTGTGCTTCAGGCGCTGGACCACGGCGATCACCGATATCATCAATTTGAATAACACGCGTTTGTGTACCGACTGCAAAGGTTAAAACGTTGCCTGCTTGGATGAGCGTGGATCGTTTGGTGACTCGTTCCCCATCAACCCGAACATCGCCAGCAGCAACACGGGTCGCGGCCAATGACCTCGTCTTGAAGAAACGGGCAAACCACAGCCATTTGTCTAGCCGTTGTTTGCCCGACGGATCACTCACTTACTTACCGCTTTTCAATCCCATCAATGCCGCTGCAAACGGATTGTCGGGATCAATTTTCTTCTCAGGTTTTGTTGGACGAGCAGAGAAAGACTTTGCTTTGTCGTCGCGCGCACCTTTGTTGGCACCACGTGGCTTACCTTTAGGTTTGCCTTTGCCACGGCTTTCACTGCTTGGCTTATCGCCAGTGCGGGCTGGACGTGTGTTTGCACGCGGTGCACGGGACCAAGTGAAGGTGTAGAACACCTCCATCTCGACCTCTGCCACAGGTGCTTCAGTATCAGTCGCTTCAGTAGGTGCCGCTGGAGCATCAACTTCTGCCTCCGCAGGTGTATCAACAACAGCCGGTGCAGTTTTAACTTTAGCACGTTCACCTTTTTCTGCTTTGTAACCAAGGCCCTGCATAAGATCTGCAAATTGCTCAAGCGTCATACCTGTAATGGACAACATGTCAGCTTTGGCTTCAAATCCTCCACGTGAGTCCTCTGATCGCAGCATGTCAGCAAGACGTTCCAACATATCGATGCGGATCGCGCGTTCGCCTGCAATGCGGTAGCCAGACATCGTGTAGGCACCTTCCGTCACACCCTTTTCAGCTGGGATTGTGACCAAGCCAGGAGGAGGCGATTCAGGAAAAACATCCAGTCCTTTGTTCAAAGACCAAAGCACCAAACGCAGACGCGTCGCAGCGGGCTTCAACAACAATGGCATAAAGATGGTGAATTGACCAAAACGGATGCCGTGTTTGCGCAATGCGCCACGAGCATCTTGATCAAGTGCCTTAACTTCGTTGGCCACCACAGAGCGTGGCAACACCCCCATGTTTTCGACCAATTGGAATGCAAAGCCGCGTGCTAAACCTGTCAACACCTCGTCACGACCAAGGTTCAACAACGGCTCAAACAAGGCCGCAACCTTGCGATCGATGAAGTGCTGCAAGCGACGTTGCACTTTTTCAGCAACCTCTGGCCCAGCGACGTCATCAACAAAGACTTCAACCCGTGGCTTAAGCGCATCTGCGCCAGCGACAAGTTTACCAACGGCAGAGGTACCCCACATAAGGCCGCCCTGTTCCGTGTAATCAATTTCTGTATCAGGAGCGTTATAAAACCGATCAGCGCGCAGATGAAACTGCGGGGCTAACGCTTGAAGCGCCGCCGTTTTGATCGTTTTGGCCTCAGCCACTCCAGTGCCTTTGTCCTGACTAAACCGGAATCCATCCAGTTTGCCTACAAATTCACCCTCTACAGTCACTTCACCTGCGTCGTTTACTTCGGCCACCATGGCTTCCTTCTGTCCCAATCGGCGCAAAAGCACGGATGTGCGCCGATCTACAAATCTTTGGGTCAAACGCTCGTGCAGCGCATCCGACAACCTGTCTTCTACAGAACGCGTCTGCTCACGCCAATGACTTTCGTCATTTGTCCAACCTTTGCGTTGTGCCACATAGGTCCAAGTTCGAATAAAAGCGAGCCGTTTGGACAAGGTATCGATGTCTCCATCAGTCCGATCAATCACTTTGATCTGTCTTTCCATCCATTCGTCTGGAATGCACCCACTTTGGTGTAAATAGTTATAAATAACGGCTACAAGCTCCGCATGGGTCCCCCGACCAATGCCTCGAAAGTCCGGTAAACGGCATGCATCCCATAACAACCTGACCGATGGACCATCTGTTGCACGCGCACTCACTTCCCCAACTTGGGATAGGTTTTTAAGTGTTGCTAAATCGTCAGCTTCTCGGGCTTTCACCAACATTTCGTGGTCTGGCGATGCCTCAAGTGTCTGAATCAGACGGTCAACACTGCCAAATTGAAGCGCATGATTGCGGAAATTTAATTTTCGCTGAGGTGTAAATTTATGGTCCATAATGGCCTGTGCCATGCCATCGTCAAGCGGACGAGCGTCCCCCGTCACACCGAATGTGCCATCTTTTAAGCCGCGCCCTGCCCGCCCGGCAATTTGCGCTAGCTCGTTAGGCGCAAGTGGACGCATACGGCGCCCATCGAATTTGGACAGCGCAGAAAATGCAACGTGATCAACATCCAGGTTCAACCCCATCCCAATGGCATCTGTTGCCACCAAATAATCGACCTCTCCGTTTTGATACATTTCAACCTGAGCGTTACGCGTCCGCGGGCTAAGTGCACCCATCACAACAGCCGCCCCACCCTTTTGACGTCGCAGTAGTTCAGCAATCGCATAAACGTTTTCGACGGAGAACCCGACAATCGCGCTGCGAGGACGCATGCGGCTGATCTTTTTTTGGCCAACATACGTCAGCTCAGACATTCGTTCTCGTCGCAAAAATTGTGCTTCAGGGATGAGTTCGGCAATCGCCCCTCGCATAGTGTCAGAGCCAAGAAAAAGCGTTTCCTTCAGACCACGAGCACGCAACAAGCGATCCGTGAATATATGGCCACGCTCAGGATCTGCACATACTTGGATTTCATCAACTGCTAGAAAATCGCACCCCATGCCTTCTGGCATAGCCTCAACCGTACACACCCAATACTGAGTACGCGGTGGGACAATGCGCTCTTCACCTGTGACCAAGGCCACAACCGATGGCCCACGAATAGCGACGATGCGGTCATAAACCTCGCGCGCCAAAAGGCGCAGCGGTAGGCCAATGATACCCGTCCGATGCCCCAACATGCGCTCGATTGCGTAAGTGGTTTTGCCTGTGTTTGTCGGACCCAAAACGGCCACGACGCGTCCGTTCAGCGACACTACATTCCCTTAATGGCCCAAGCTTTTACAGCTCACGCTCGATTCCTTGGCTTTGAAGCCGTTCAAGTGCAATGGTCGCGTTTTCGTGATGAGGATGCAAGCGCAGAACCTCCCGAAATGCCTTTTCTGCACGGGAAAAATCTTCGAATGTCATCATCATAGAGCCAAGGCCGAAAACAGCATCAAAATTGTTGGGGTTCAACACCAATGAGCGTTTCAAGTCACCTAACGCAGGACCCAGCAATTCAACCTCAAAATAGGCTATCGCACGCGCATGCCAACCCTCAGCAAAGTTTGGTGCATGATCTGTTAGCGCGGTGAAATGTTCAATTGCAGCATATGGGTCTCCAGAATCCATCGCCTCACGTCCACGAAAAAGAAGCAAATCCAATGCCTTAGATCCAGATCGCGACCACTCCAGCTTTAGTGCTCGTTCAATTTTGGCAACGTCTCTAACTTCGGCAGTTTTTAGCTGTGCCAACAAATCAGAGGTGACCGATTGCGCAGCCAATGGTATGGAATTTATGACTGTTATCATAATTGCCGCGACGGTAAGTTTGAGGTTCGTTGTTTTGATGCCCATATGTAACAACGTAAGAGGACGCAGCCGCATTTCCATAGCAGTCTGCGCAAAATAGCCAAAAGGGCCATAACACATGAGTGATATTATCAACGCAGCCGTTACTGCATTGAACGAAAAACTGGCTGGAGCAGCATTTGATGGCTCCGCTAAGTTCGACATCGAAGGCGAAGGCGGCGTTGTAATCGACGCTGATGGCGCACGTGCGGGCGACGATGAAACAGATGTAACCCTAAGTGCTGACGCAGAAACGTTCGAAGGCATCTTGGCTGGTGATACAAACGCAACCAGCGCATTTATGACAGGTAAGCTTAAGGTCGATGGCGACATGGGCATGGCAATGAAATTGGCCTCTGTTTTAGGCTAGAATCTAGTAATATGACTTTGACTGCCGCACCTTTTTACGCTGACATTTGCCCATTGGGTGATAATGCGAGGGCTTATTGGGCCACCACATCAGACAACAAACGTATCAGACTGGCAGTCTGGGCAGAAAACGCGGCTCGGGGTACAATTTTGCTATTCCCCGGCCGCACCGAATACGTTGAGAAATACGCAGCGTGCGCCGCGGACCTAGAGAGCCGTGGATATTGCACGATAGCAGTCGATTGGCGCGGCCAAGGTTTGGCAGATCGCTTATTGGGTGACCCAATGGTCGGGCATGTTGAAAAATTCCACGATTATCAAAAAGATGTCGACGCACTCTTGAGAGCTGCCGAGGAATTAACTCTTCCAAAGCCATACTACCTTGTCGCCCATTCGATGGGTGGTGCCATCGGACTTCGTGCCCTGAAAAACGGGTTGCCAGTCAAGGCTGTCGCTTTTTCTGCACCAATGTTTGGCATTCATATTGCCCCACATTTGCGCCCTTTCGCATGGATTTTAGGTCATATTATGCCATTGCTCGGTAAAGGCGCATCCTACACACCAAATACATCACCTGAATCCTATGTGCTAACAGCGCCCTATGAAGACAACGTACTGACCACCGATCCCACAATGTTTGAACTCATGACAGATCAAGTGGCCAAATACAGCGCTCTTGGTCTTGGTGGGCCCAGTTTTATCTGGTTACGTGAAGCCTTAAGAGAGACACGGTCTCTTGCAGCGCTACCTTCCCCTGACATTCCAACGCTCACATTCTTAGGCACAAATGAGCGGATTGTGCGTGTTAGCTCGATCTATGACCGTATGAAACGGTGGGACAACGGCAACCTTACCCTTGTCGAGGATGCAGAGCACGAAATCCTCATGGAGCGCCAAGGTATACGTGATGATGCTTTTGATCAGATTGCAGCACTATTCGCGGACCAAACTTAGCAAGACTGATATTCAGCCTTAGCAAAACGGTGTTCTGTGACAGACGGGCACCCGCTTCATCAAAATACACACATAAGCGGGTCCGCAAGCAGCGTATCCGCACAGCATTTGCGTATTTGTACCTTGTCCTGCCTGCCCCTCGCACATACCTATTGAATTAGAAAAACAGTGAGGCTTCAAATGTTCCAACTCCCCTTCCCCACCCAAGATGCAAACACCGGATCCGGAGGCGTAAATAGCGATGGCCCAATGGGCGATCTCCCTGAATGGAATTTAGATGACCTATACACTGGCGAAGACGCACCCGAACTCACACGCGATCTAGAATGGCTTGAAGCTGAGTGCGCGTCTTTTGCCGCCGACTATGAAAACAAGCTCACCAGTCTTGATGCCAATGGTTTGCTTGATTGTGTCCTCCGCAACGAAAAGATCAACCAAGTCGCTGGACGCATCATGTCCTATGCTGGCCTGCGCTATTACCAAATGACAACAGATGCGAGTCGCGCAAAATTTATGTCGGATGCGCAAGAAAAAATTACCAACCACACAACACCACTGGTCTTTTTCACGCTTGAGCTTAACACATTAGACGACGATCACATGGAAGCACTTTTAGCCGCCAATGCTGATCTGGCGCGTTACAAACCAGTATTTGATCGCATCCGCGCAATGAAGAAATACCAGCTGTCTGACGAGTTGGAAAAATTCATGCACGATTTGGGTGTCGTCGGCGATGCATGGGAACGCCTGTTTGATGAAACCATCGCTGGACTTGAGTTCAACGTGGAAGGTGAACTTCTCAACATTGAGGGCACATTAAACCTGCTAACAGACCCCGATCGCAGTGTCCGCGAAGCGGCATCACGTGAATTGGCCGAAGTCTTTGGAGCCAATGTCAAAACCTTCGCCCGTGTACACAATACGCAAGCCAAGGAAAAAGAAATTATCGACCGCTGGCGTGGTATGGAAACACCGCAAACAGGCCGTCATTTATCCAACGATGTAGAACCCGAAGTCGTAGAGGCACTGCGTAATGCTGTTGTCGCCGCCTATCCCAAACTCAGCCACCGTTATTACGAATTAAAACGCAAATGGCTGGGGCTTGATGTGATGCAGGTTTGGGACCGCAACGCGCCCCTCCCAATGGAAGACACCCGCATCGTCGATTGGGCCACAGCCGAAGACATGGTGATGTCAGCCTATAACGCGTTTGACCCACGTATGGGCGAACTCGCAGCACCCTTCTTCTCAGACGGTTGGATTGATGCAGGTGTAAAGCCGGGTAAGGCCCCAGGTGCATTTGCACACCCGACCGTGACGAATGTGCACCCATACGTGATGCTAAATTACTTGGGAAAACCACGTGATGTCATGACATTGGCCCATGAGTTGGGCCACGGCGTGCACCAAGTATTGGCCGCAGAACAAGGCGAAATGCTATCCTCGACCCCACTCACGCTAGCTGAAACGGCTTCCGTCTTTGGCGAAATGCTTACATTCCGCAAGATGCTTGACGGGGCTGAAACCAAATCAGAACGCCGCATCCTTTTGGCTGGCAAAGTCGAGGACATGATCAACACAGTTGTGCGCCAAATCGCGTTCTATGATTTTGAGTGCAAACTTCACGCAGCACGTGCTCAAGGCGAACTCACCCCAGAAAATATCAATGATATTTGGATGAGTGTACAAGGCGAAAGCCTCGGGCCAGCATTCGAATTCATGGACGGTTATGAAACCTTCTGGGCCTATATCCCCCACTTCGTCCACTCACCGTTCTACGTCTACGCCTATGCTTTCGGCGACGGCCTCGTGAACGCACTGTATGCCGTCTACGCGGAAGGTGACGAAGGCTTTGAGGACAAATACTTCGAGATGCTTAAAGCTGGAGGATCCAAGCACCACAAAGAACTGCTTGCCCCATTTGGTCTTGATGCGTCTGATCCAAAATTCTGGGACAAAGGTCTTTCAATGATCTCAGGGTTCATCGACGAACTCGAAGCCATGGAAGACTGAAACTAAGTTGGTTACGCGCACAACAGCGCGTGACCGATCCCACTTCACCTTACCAAAAAAACTCTCCCAGAAGGGCCGCTCAGAGAATACGTCAAACGCTCACTTCAACTGGCTTTCCTTACTACCGCGGCGATTGATCCCAACACGATTTTGATGCTGGGTCTCACGCTCTCGAACACAGTCAAGGCACAACTTCACCTCAACCACCGCCAACCGCCGTTGTTCCGAAATCTGCTCCTTACACTCTGCACAATGTGACAGGCTTGAGCCCAAAGGAACTTTGCGCGCTTGCATGCGGGCCAACTCATCATTGATTGATACTTCAATCTGTTCACTAACAGCTCCATCTTTTGAACAACCGCCGACCATTTCATGTCTCCAAATTTTGCAAAAAACCACCTTGGCTCTTGTCTTGATCTTGATCTGATTTACGATGCAGTCAGCTAAAACCAAAGAGGCCGGCAATGCGTGTATAGGGGAAACGGATCAGGCAACTCTCGCTTGTTCTCGCCTTTGCCATGATCGCCTTCTTAATAATCGCGCCGGGCTACGTTGAAAAAACCGCAATAGCATCGTACCTCATGACCCATACCCAGTTTTGGCCGCAGCCCAAGCGCTCCATGACACCCTTGTGATCGGCGATTGGCACGCCGATAGCCTGTTGTGGCAGCAGGACTTAGCCAAGCGTGGAACACGTGGTAAGGTCGACATTCCACCCCTTATTGAAGGTGGGGTTGCCATTCAGGTATTCACAGCCGTTACTAAAAGCCCAGCTGGTCAAAGCTATGACAGCAATTCCAGTGATGCCTTTGACAACATCACCCCGCTTGCGATTGGACAACTTTGGCCTATCCGCACATGGGGGTCGATCCTTGAGCGCGCCATGTACCAAGCAGAAAAACTACACCGCTTGGCCGATAGAATACCTGATAGATTGACCATTATTACATCCCTAGCGGACCTCGAAAACCATCTCACCGCCCGTGCGGCTGGCAGCACGGGCGTGGGCGTTATCCTTGGGATTGAGGGCGCACACCCCACTTGAGGGTGATCTTGCGAATATGGACAAAATCGAGTCTGCTGGCCACCGTGTCATCGGCCTACAGCACTTTTTTGACAACGAACTTAGTGGCTCGTTGCACGGCGAAAGTAACGTGGGGCTTACAGCGTTCGGACGTTCTGTTGTGGCTGAAATCGAAACGAGCGGCATGGTGCTTGACCTTGCTCACTCCTCACCGCAAGTGGCGGTTGATGTGCTCGCTATCACCTCTATGCCAATCATCGTTAGTCACACTGGCCTTCATGGGCACTGCCCAACTAAGCGCAACTTTACTGACGAGTTAATGGGGGAAATCGCTGCTTCTGATGGCGTCTTAGGAATGGGCTACTGGGCTGAAGTCGCTTGCGGCAACATCTCACCATCTGGAATCGCACGCATGATCAAAGCGGGCGTAGACGCAGTTGGCGTTGATCACGTATCGCTTGGCTCTGATTTTGATGGCTCTGTTGAAACCGCGTTTGACACATCAGAGCTTCCTGCACTGACCCACGCACTGCGAGAGGCCGAGCTGACAGATGCCGACATTCGCAAGGTCATGGGAGAAAACATGATCCGTGTTCTGCGATCTCGCCTAAAATAAAGCTCTACTCTGCCATTTGGAGATCAACTTGCTCTTCTTCATTGATCATAGCCTGTAATTGACGACGGAACCGCAACTGCCCTCCATCAATCTGCAGATCGATGTGCGGCGTGCGCTTATTACTCATGCCCTTTTGCACCTCATTGAGGACCGCACGATCCTCTTCAAAGGCGTGCTGCACATCCTCTGTCATCAACTGCGACAGTGCCGCATCATCTGGCCTAATATTGCGTAGTTGGAACCAGTAGTAACGTGTCTCGCCCTCAGTTGTAGGGGTCATAAAGTTGTAGCTGTCCATGATGAACACATCCTCATGCAGCGAACCATCAACGCCACCAGTTCCCGCAGGTGTAAACACCGCGCGGATCAACGCATGTGAGGGATAGCGCACCTCGTAATGCTGCAAACGGTCGCAATTTCCAGTAAAGCCGATGACCTTTTTGTAAAACGGGGCGGGTTCCACATCCATCATCCAGCGATGCACCATCACGCCATCCTCGTTCTTAGTCACCCGCAACGGAGCGTCCTTGGTCGCAGCTTGGCCAAAGCTGCCCGCATGCACCCATGCCACGTGGGTCGGGTCGAGCAGGTTGTCACACATCAACAGGTAATTGCATTCAAGCTCCATCGCGTCGCCGCGATTGATGCCCCAGTCTGGGTTATCGTAGTTTTCGATCTCGAAAATATCATGGGGGTCGGCCAAGGCGGGGTTGCCCATCCAAATCCATACCAACCCGTATTTTTCATGCAGGGGATAGGCGTGTACCTTGGCATTAGATGGGATGCGCCCGGTGCCCGGTGCCCAAACGCATTGGCCAGCGCAATCAAACGTAAGACCATGGTAGCCACATTCTACAGTATCGCCCTTGATACGCCCCTTTGACAACGGCAACTTACGGTGTGGACAGGCGTCCTCTAACCCGACAAATTCGCCAGTCTCCGTACGGAAGACGCAAATTTTTTCGCCCAAAACCATGATCTGCTGCAAATCTTGTGTGATCTCTTCAGCCCAAGCAGCCACATACCATGCATTTTTCAGAAACATTTGCCGTTCTCCATTAGCTACTTGTGACTACACCGTTTTTAAGCGGCATCGTCCACAAAAAAGGCGCCAGTTGCCCAGCGCCTTTTCCTCAATTCTATTCCTAGCCAGCTTTAACCAAGGGCAGCACTGCAACGTCCACAAACGTCTGCATGTGCATGTCCGCCAACATCTGGAAGGATTTTCCAGCAACGGCCACATTTGTCACCCTCAGCCTTGTCAAAGACAACCGAAACACCCTCAACTTCTGGGATCGCAAAAGCGCCCGCTGGGGCCGCGCCTGTTTCCAGCTTCACTTGGCTGGTGATGCAAAGATCAGCAAAAGTTTCAGCGTTGGTGATAACCGCAGCCAGTTCTGGCGACAGATAAACGCTTGGGCATGCCTCAAGCGAGGAACCAATCACTTTTGCTGTGCGCTGTTCTTCGAGCGCACCTGTCACAACACGGCGCACGGCCCGCACGATGTCAGAGCGTGCTGCGAGCACATCATTGCGCCACTCAGCTGGTGTTTCTGGGAAATCGACAAAGTGAACGGAACTTTCAGCGCCGTTACGTTCCAACCAAACCTCTTCCATCGTGAAGGGCAAGATCGGAGCGAGCCAAGTGGTGAGGCGCACGTATAGGTGATCCAGCACAGTCAAAGCCGCGTTTTGGCGATCAGAGGCACCATCGCAATACAACGCATCCTTGCGCACATCGAAGTAGAAGGATGACAGGTCTTGGGTCGCGAATTCAAAGATCGCGCGGAACACACCTTGGAAATCAAACTTGGCGTAACCCGCCCGCACGGTTTCATCCAGCACAACTATCTTGTGCATGATCAATTGCTCTAGCTCTGGCATGTCTTTAATATCCACAGCCTTGGACGCATCAAAATCAGCCAATGAACCCAGCATAAAGCGGATCGTGTTGCGCAGGCGCCGATAGCTGTCTGACACGCCTTTCAGGATTTCATTCCCGATGCGTTGATCGGCAGTGTAGTCCGTTTGGGCCACCCAAAGACGCAAAATGTCAGCGCCGTATTGCTTGATAATCGTTTCAGGCACGATGGTGTTGCCGATGGATTTGGACATCTTCATGCCCTTCTCATCCAGCGTAAACCCGTGGGTCACAACATTACGGTAAGGTGCGCGGCCAGTGGTGCCGACGGATTGCAACAAGGACGAGTGGAACCAACCGCGGTGTTGGTCGGTGCCTTCCATGTAGACATCAGCGATGCCATCTTCAGAACCATCTTCGCGGTCGCGCAAAACGAATGCGTGGGTTGAACCGGAGTCGAACCAAACATCCAAGATGTCGAACACTTGATCATAATCAACAGGGTTCACGATGCCATCAAGGAAGCGTTCTTTTGCGCCCTCTTCATACCATGCATCTGCACCCTCAACTTCAAACGCTTGCGCGATGCGCGCATTGACGTCAGCGTTGCGCAGAAGAAAATTGTCGTCAGTTGGCAAAACGCCCACCCGCGTAAAGCAAGTCAAGGGCACGCCCCATGCGCGTTGGCGCGACAACACCCAGTCAGGGCGTTGCTCCATCATCGCATGCAGGCGATTGCGCCCTGATTGTGGGGTCCATTTGACGTTATCGATTTCAGTCAACGCACGTTCGCGAATCGTTAGACCATGCGTGTTTTGCCCATCGCCCACGGCCTTATCAACTGCAGCAAACCACTGCGGTGTGTTGCGATAGATGATCGGAGCCTTAGAGCGCCATGAGTGTGGATAGCTATGTTTGATCTTACCACGTGCCAAAAGGCCGCCAACTTCGACAAGCTTGTCGATGATCGTCTTGTTCGCATCACCCTCGCCGCCTTTGCGGTTCAGAATGTACGTGCCACCAAAGAACGGCAGATCAGTGCGCAGGCCGCCATCGTCCATGACGTTATAGGTGATTACCTGCTGCAGCATATTGAGGTCGCGGTACAACTCGTATTCGTCCATCCCGTGGGATGGAGCGCAGTGCACGAAACCCGTACCTTCGGTGTTGGTGACGAACTCAGCCGCGCGGAAATCGCGTGCCTCGTCCCATTCGCCGTTTGAGCCCTCAGCACCTGCCAATGGATGGCTTAGAGTCAAATCTGCCAATTCATCCGCAGGAACGCCGCGCACGCGGGTCCATTGATTTTCCTCAAGACGGGCGCGTTTCATCACGTCTGCAGCCAAGTTGTCAGCCAACAAGAATTTGTCACCAACAGCTGTCCAGCTTTCTTCAGGTGTGCCGGTCACTTCATAAAGGCCGTATGCGATGTCTTGACCGTAAACGACGGCTTTGTTGGATGGGATGGTCCACGGGGTTGTGGTCCAGATCACAACATGCGCATCATTCAAATCATCAGCCGCATTGCTGACCTTGAACTTCACCCAGATCGTGAAGCTCTCTTTGTCGTGGTATTCGACTTCAGCCTCAGCCAATGCTGTTTTCTCGACAGGTGACCACATCACAGGTTTTGAACCTTGGTACAGCGTGCCGTTCATCAAAAACTTTTGGAACTCTTCAGCGATCACGCGCTCTGCGTGGAAGTCCATCGTCAGATATGGTTTTGCCCAATTGCCGTTGATGCCAAGACGCTTGAATTCTTCGCGCTGCACATCAACCCAGTCTGCGGCAAACTTTCGGCACTCACTGCGGAATTCGTTAACCGGAACGGCATCTTTGTTTTTGCCCTTCTTGCGGTACTTTTCTTCGATCTTCCATTCGATCGGCAAACCGTGGCAATCCCAACCAGGGATATAACGGGCATCAAAACCCATCATCTGGTGGGAACGCACAATCATGTCTTTGATCGTCTTATTCAGTGCGTGGCCGATGTGCAGATTGCCGTTTGCATAGGGCGGACCATCATGCAGCGTGAAAGGCTTGCGCCCCTTTTTTTCGCGCAAGCGATCATAGACGCCCATCTTTTCCCAACGTGCAAGCCACTCAGGCTCGCGTTTTGGCAGACCAGCCCGCATTGGGAAATCAGTCTTTGGCAGGTTCAATGTGGTTTTGTAGTCAGGTGTCTCGGCGCTCATTGTGTCGCGTCCTTCGGATCAAAATTTGGAAATGTCTGCTGGTCGGTGCGAGTGGCTCAAACACCTTAGCCCGGCGGCTCACTGTATCAGAGCGCCGGGGATATAATTCGTATAATGATCTGATCAATACAGCTCATACCCGCCTTATAGGCACGTGGGATAAGGCTCACAAGTGTCCATTCACCCCAACCACCTTGTTACTCTGGCTTTGGTTCAACCTGTTCTTGGGCCCAGCGATTGAGCCACGCCAATCCAGCCAGCGACAAACCAAGGACCAGTAATGAGAACACGCGCATCAGTCCCTCAAGCCCCGAAACATCGATAAAGAACACCTTGGCAACTGCCGCACCAATCACAAACAAACCAACTTTGCGCATCATTACTGAACCTTTTGCCAAGGACTGATAAAACAGCCCGCCCCCAATCAGCAGTAAGGCGGATGAACACGGTTTCGCCCGAACAGGCCAACCCCGTGACACCCAAACGAATGACGGGTTCAAAGAATGCCTCTGACACCGTGTCTTGAGCTGTTTCGACACCTCGCAGCAAACCGTCCACAATCTTTGAACATACCCTCTTTGGGCCCCACTCGCCTATTATTGATCTGAACATAGGCAGGCACAGGGGATTGCCCAAGTCAAAAAGCCAAGATAGGGAATTCGAATGCCTAGATATGCCTTAAAAGTTGAATACCACGGTGCGCCCTTCTCTGGATGGCAACGCCAAAATGACCGTCCCTCAGTTCAGGGCGTCATTGAGGCTGCTTTGGCTAAATTAGAAAACCGGCCCCACACGATCGCTGCTGCAGGGCGTACTGATGCAGGGGTTCATGGCTTGGCCCAAGTGGCACATTGCGATTTGGACAAAGACTGGGAACCATTCCGCCTATCTGAGGCGCTTAATTTTCATATGAAACCAGCGCCTGTATCCATCGTGGACTGCGCACGGGTTGATGATGAATGGCATGCACGGTTCTCAGCGCTTGAGCGTCAGTACTTCTTCCGCCTAATGGTACGTCGCGCCCCTTGTGGGCATCAGGCGGGTCTTGTTTGGCAGGTCTCCAATCCTCTTGATATCGAAGCGATGCGTGAAGGCGCAGCCCACTTCATAGGTCAACATGACTTTACGACCTTCAGGTCCAGCATCTGTCAGGCCAAAAGCCCTGTTAAGAACCTCGATGTTTTAGACATTGAACAGGTCGAAACCCGTTGGGGCCCCGAAATGCACTTTCACGTCCAGGCGCGATCGTTTTTGCACAACCAAGTGCGCAGCATCGTGGGCACACTAGAGCGTGTGGGCGCAGGTACTTGGGGACCCGAGCGGGTTAAGGAAGCTTTAGAGGCGCGTGAGCGGTCCGCATGTGGCCCTGTGTCGCCACCATATGGGCTTTACCTTGCCAAAGTGGTCTATCCAGACGATCCGTTCGCTTAATCGTTGTCGTTTAATCCAGCGCCCGCGCCGCCGAGGCGCGATTGTTCAGTTTCTGGCACATAAGTTTTGGCGGCCAATGCCTGCCACTTTGCCATATTCTCATCTGAGATAAAAACGCGCGGTGGCCTGACTGGTTTGGCAAAAACGTCGATATATACAGCGATTTCACCTGTCGGCGTCTCAACCGATTTGTAGGGGAGTGAATCGATGTACCCAACCCAAAGCGCATCACCATTGGGGAGTATAACGGTGCCCTTACCCGCATCGGCCAAATAGCGTTGAATACAAATAGCGTGATCCCTAATTACGCCATTTGGCAAATCAGCAAATGCAGCTTTCACCAAGTCCGCGCCTTCGTCAGAGGCAAGAGCCAATGCGGCAGCCTTAGCAAACCTTGCCGCATGCGCAACGCCAGCACCACTGCCACGCGCGGCTTTGGTCAGGACGCCCTCAACCTCAGTGAACGAATATCCGTTCATGCCTGAAACACCGGCAACCACCAATCGTCGGCACCTTTATCGAGCTCACCAATCAGCGGAGCCCCTTGGCACATGGTAATTCGTGTCCAACGATCAGATTTAGGATCAAACTTGGACGCCCCAAAGAACGACAACTTACAGCGCAACATATCGATTGGCAGACATCCAACGCCAACCAAGTTATCTTGGATTTCACCGTATTGATAACGCATGACTAACTGAGCCCGTTCAATGGCCAATCCATGGCAAGACACTTCGCGTGAGAAGTCCACCACCGATTGGTTTTGTAACGGCAACGCTTCGTAAAGCGACACAATTCTGCGCGCGATATCCAGTGGGCTTTCCAATTCTGAACCCGGCTCAAGATATCGGTCACCCAATCGCGGCTCTTGCTTGGCTTCGCTTACGTACCAAAATTGTTGGTGTTCAGTGGGGGCAGAGAAATCAATTTCCATCGCCCATGAAAAATACTGTTCAATCAGCACACGAAGGGTGTCTGTGTCTTTGATTACGCTCGAAAGTGGACCAATTGCGTCCCCCATCGTTTCGCAAAGGTCATCCACCAAATCCCCAAAGGGTTCGATCAATAGGGAGACCATCAACTCTTGCACATCTTCAGATCGCTGCGACATCACCGCCATAAGTTTATCCAGCGGATAAGCTTGGTTCAGATAAAGCTGAATTGAGGCTTCAACCCCAGTCCAATCAGTGCGCAACTTTTCAATGCGCCTTTGATGTTCCACATCCGGAACATCCCACTGTACCAAATGCTGTGTTGCGCGTTTGGCCAGCTCTAAAATACGTACCTTTTGAGGGGGTTGTAGCTCAGGGATCGCACGCACGCGGGCCAATGCCGTCTCACGGGCCAGCATCCAATTGTTCAATAAAACTGGGTGCGTTACCAAAAATGGTGCCATTCCCAGGCCAGTTGAATTGCCGACACCCAAATGGCGTTTGAGATGGTCATCCAGTGGCGCACCGCCGACATGTTCGGCCAAGTCATGGGTAAAATTACGGATCAACCAGACGGTCAGCATTTCTGCAGCAAATGGCCCTTCCAGTCCGGGACGGTCCGCGATCAGTCTGCGATCTGCAATCCCAAACTTTCCGTTGCCATAGACAGCCGTTGTACGCATCAGGTAGCCAACATTGCGGATCATATCTGTGTCAGGTTGCTGTCCTGCCTGCAGACGCTCGGTCACGTGCGAAAACAGGCGTACCGACTTGTTTGCTCGGCTAAGGACCAGATCACGTTCCGTAAAACGCCCTGATTCTTGTCGTGGAGCGTTGGCGGTTATGCGGTCCAGCTCCGCGGCATCGGGCACACCATCATATAGGACATATGCGCTGTCCCATGCTTCAGCGATCACGCGGTCAGTGCGCATTTCCGGCGGTAAGTCCGTTGAGATGGCAACAAGGCTGTAAGTGTGCCCACCAAAATCTAAGCTATAAACCGCACGACCAAACCCATCATCTGACATTTCCCAAACAGGACGGGTCACCTTGACCTTTTCGGCCGCAAGGCGACGCATCAAGCTACGTAAGAAAGACAAGCGTGAAGGAAACATCGACCCCATGCGCGACAAACGCATCACTAGTGATGGCGAGCGCAGCAACGCTGGTGTGGGGGCGACGAAAGCGTTCATTTGCCAGGACCAAAGCTGGTTTCGTAAAAGCGCAGCCAGTTTTCACCCATCACGCCGTCCACTTCATTCTGGTCCATACCAACAGCGATCAAACCTTTGGCAATGTTATCAAAATCGCGGTTATCATTGAACCATATTGGCATCGTTGGGAAACCAGCATTGTTCGCCGACCCTTCACCATAATCGATTACCTTAGACCAGCGACCAACCCGCATCCACTCTACAATACTATCAGGTTGGTCCTGACACAGGTCAGTCCCAATACCTAGATTCTCAGCGCCATAGCGCAATGCGGCTTCAGCTATCATCCGGCAAAAACTATCCAAGGTGCAGGCAGTTCCACCCGCCAAGTGGTGCGGGTATACTGAAAGACCTAGCATGCCGCCTTTGTCCGTCAAGGCACGTAAAACCTCATCGGACTTGTTACGCAACGCAGGATGCCACCAATCTGGATTGGCGTGGGTGATCGCGATCGGGCGGGTAGAATGCTCAATCGCCTCTAAGGTGGAGCGATCCGCAGAGTGCGACATGTCAATGACCATGCCAACTCGGTTCATTTCAGTCACCACCTGTTTGCCCATTCGGGTCAGGCCAGTATCGGCATCCTCATAACACCCAGTCGCCAGCAGTGACTGATTGTTATAAGTGAGTTGCATGAAACGAATACCAAGTTGATGGCAAATTTCCACCAACCCAATATCGTCTTCAATCGGGCTAGGGTTCTGAAACCCAAAGAAAATTGCGGTGCGCCCAGTCTCTTGCGCCAAACGAACGTCTGCCGCTGTGGTCCCTTTGAAGATCAGATCGCCATGCACCTCGAACCAACGGTTCCACTGCTCAAGGTTCAGGATCATCTCACGAAAACTCTCGTGATATGCGATCGTCACATGCACTGCGTCCACGCCCCCTGCCCGCATTTGTTCGAAAACCTTAGGCGAGAAGTTGGCGTATTGCAGATTATCAATAAGGAGCGGTTTTGCGGACATTACATTGGTGTCCCTGATGAAATATACGCTGTCTTTACAACAGTGTAAAACTCAGCTGCGTAAGACCCTTGTTCGCGTGGACCGTATGAACTGTCTCCACGACCACCAAATGGCACATGATAGTCTGTACCGGCCGTTGCAATGTTCACCATGACGCAACCGGATTTCGCATTGCGACGGAAGTGCGTAGCGCGTGCGAGGTTCTGGGTCATAATACCAGCAGTCAAACCAAAGTTTGTATCATTCAAAGTTGTCAGTGCCTCATCGTAGCTATCGACCTTGATGATAGCAGTCAGCGGGGCAAACATTTCTTCGCGGTTGATGCGCATATCATTGTTTGAATTGATGAAAAGTCCCGGAGCCATGTAATACCCCTCAGTCGGCATTTCCATACGTTGGCCGCCGCAAAGCAGTTCCGCACCCTCGGATTTACCCAACTCTACGTAGGCTATGTTTTCCATCAGTTGTTGTTGGCTCACAACTGGGCCAATCTGTGTACCAGCCTCAAGTGCGTGCCCAACCTTCATTGCTTCAGTTGCGACCAATAATTTTGAAACGAATTCATCGTGAACGGCTGAGTGTACGATAAGGCGGGAAGATGCTGTGCATTTCTGACCTGTGCCCCCAAACGCGCCGCCTGCAGCCATTGCCACAGCCAGATCGATGTCTGCGTCATCCATAACCGCCAGCGCGTTTTTAGAACCCATTTCCATCTGAATTTTAGTAAGGTTTTCGATGGCTGCACGTGCAATGCCTTTACCAACAGGCACAGAACCCGTGAAGGAAATACCGTCAACTTTCGGGCTTTCAACAAGGCGTTGACCCACTTCAGAACCAGCACCCATTATCAATGAAAACAACCCCTTAGGGATATCTTGCTTCGCAATAATTTCTGTCAATGCAACCGCAGATGCAGGTGTTGCATTTGCAGGTTTCCATACAACTGCGTTGCCATAACAAAGGGCTGGAGCGATCTTCCAAGAGGCCGTGGCTGTTGGGAAATTCCATGGTGAGATAATGCCCACAACACCCAGTGCTTCGCGCCGCACATCGATCTCGATGTTTTCGCGTGTGCTGTCTGCTGTGTCACCCATTTGGCGAAGGGATTCAGCAGCGTAGTACGTGAAGAATTGGCCGGCACGGTAAACTTCGCCTTTGCCCTCTGCCAGCGGTTTGCCCTCTTCGCGGGAAAGCAATGTACCCAACTCTTCGGCGCGGGCCATCATCTCAGTGCCGATGGCCATCAAGACATTGTATTTCTTTTCGATTCCTGTGGCGGCCCATTCGGCTTGAGCGACGCGCGCTTGATCCAGGGCTTGCTCAAGCTGATCAGCGGTTGCTTGGGCATAAAGTCCAACAACATCAGATAGATCAGAGGGGTTACGGTTTTCAATTTCAGAACCGCCAGCGACCCATTCACCTGCAATATAGTTCTTGTATGATTGTGTCATCTGCACGCCTAACTGTTGGAAATTTTCTATATTTTGCGCCACAAACTACCTTCAATCAATCGCAATTAACTGAATAATATTTCAGTTTTCCTTAAGTTCATTCAGGAAGGATTTCACCGCGGGCGTCAGCTCACTTGCTGGCAACGAAGCAATCCCAACTTTACGTATTTCATTGATATTAAACAGCTTAAGAAAAACCAGATCGCTATATGTCGACGGCAAAGCCTGTTCTGGCAACACTGTTATCCCTACGCCTGCATTCACCAGCGCCAACAGCGAGATCGTAGTAGATGCCATGATCAACGAACCCCCTAAAATTGGTGCAAATTCAGGGTCTTGGACCATCGAACATGACCCATTTGCAATGAAACGATGGGGCGCAACATCGCCCCAAGCGAGTTGATCCCAGTCTTTGGCAAGGGGATGATCATGGCGGCAGACAACACCAAATCTGTCTCTAAACACCTCAAAATGCTCAAAATTATTAGTATCTGGAATAGTACCAATCCCGATATCCGCCTGATCTTCGTACAAGGCATGCAACACATCAGCCGAGGACATATCGCGCACGTCCAACCGCACCGCGGGATGGGATGTAGCGAAGCGTTCTATGACCGGTGGTAGAATTGTGTTGGCCGCTGAAGGCGTTGCCGCAATACGCACCAATCCCGCTTGGGACCGTGCCAATGCGTTGATCATTGAGACGGATTTATCAAAGTGAATCAACTCCCTACGCGCTTCCACGTGGATCATTTCGCCCAACGCAGTTAAGCGAGATTTTCGCCCTGCTTCAAACAAAGGCGCGCCGATGTGGTCCTCAAATTGTTTAAGCATCATAGAAACGGCCGAAGGGGTGCGCCCCAGTTCTTTGGCCGCTTGCATAAGGTTTCCATTGTCCACGACAGCATGGAAGCAACGCAGCATTTCGACTTTGATCGCCATAGGTTGTCCTGAAGTTCAGCCAGTTAACTTCAGGTTATCTGAAGTTATGAGGCGAGTCAAAACAGGCGTTTTGCAGCGTTAACGCCTCGTGCAGGCCCAAAATCAACGCAAACTGCACAGTTTCCCTCCCTAAATGAGCAGTCTATTCTGACAAATTCAAAAGTATACTCCCCTTAAGCGTGTAATTGCGCAGGACAGGGCCAAATCTGTATGGTTTTGAACGCCCATTTCGACTTTGGGAATTTACGATTTGTTAAGGCATCTCCGAGCCTGAGCTTTATTTAACATCCAGTGAATATCTGAGGTTTCAGAAATCAAGCAGCCGCACTTTTTTACGCTGACGCATTTGGTGGGCTGTTAGGCCATATTCGCTGCGCAGTGCCACCGACATCGTGCTGGTCGAGCCAAAGCCAGATGCCAATGCAACCTCCACCAAGGGCAGTAGCGTTTCTTCAACCAAGGATCGCGCATGTTTGATCCGCAGCACCTTATAGAACCGTGCAGGGGACTCATCGAACACTTCGCGAAACACGCGCTCAAGCTGTCGCGTGGAAACGCCGGCTTGTTTGGTTATCTCTGTCATGGGCAGCGGTTCTGAAATGCTATTTTCCATAATAGAGATGACATCACGCATTCGACTGTCAAACAGGCTGGGGCTGTCAGAAATTTTCTTGGACTGTTCTGCCGTGCTTTTACGCAAGGTGTTCAGCAACAGCCGGTTCCCCAATTCTGCAATCGCTGGTGCCGAAAGATAGGACGCGATCAGACCAATGATCAGGTCGGTTGTCGCCCCCACCCCTGCGGCCGTGATGATGCCACCAGAGCTTTCGGACAGGCGCGCAGATAGATTGGGGTAATAACCTGTTTCATTGAGCAGCTCGATGTCGCGCCAATGGGTGGTGATCCGCCCCTCTAACCGTTGGGATGATCGGATGTAGGCCGTTGCCGCGTCTGACAGCAATACAACGCTGAGCCCTTGGCGCTGCATCATACGAAGGCGTACCAACCAACTGGCAGCGTCAACACGGGTTCCACCAATCACAACCATTAGATCGGAAAACCCGTGGTCTGGAATGGCGGGCTCTGCACGAACGATCATACCATTGGCCGATGTAACCATGCCCGGTTGATTAGAGGTGAACCGCCACTCAAAAGGTGCGTTGGGGTGGATGTCATTGGCCAGTGACAATGTGCGGATGATGCATCCTAGTTCAAATTCATCGAACCCCTTCTCTACAAACAATTCAAACGCCAGCCGTGTACGATTGGTATCAGCGGCTTTGCGATCGTTGGTGTTCATGTCAGTCGGGTCAGTCAAATCGGTGCTCAATTTCTGTGCGTGAGGCGGGTTTGGACGTATTCATGCAGCAATTAGGCAGAGCCTGTTATCGCTTTTCAGTAAGTATAGCGCATTTGATTCTGCCTGTTGGTTGATTAAATGGACTTGAGGCAACATCTACCAATGGTAACCGTCATTACTGTCCATCTGGCAACTTGACTTCACGGTGCTTGCGCACAATTAACGAGTGGTAGGGTTTCAGGCACGGTATTGGGCTTCAACTCCTTGAATTGATAAAAGACTGGAATAATCTTGACCCCTGTTACTCTTCAATTTGTACTGCTTCTTGGTGGGCTGATCGGTGTCGTTGTTTGTGCGAAGATATTCCTAAATGGCGCTGTTGGCGCTGCTCAACGGTTTGGCATTCCAGAATTTATCGTTGGTAGCATTATCGTCGCAATCGGTACCAGCGCGCCAGAACTGGCGATCAACGTCGCGGCTAGCCTACAATCGGCCGGTGACGTCATCGCATCCAACATTGTTGGTAGTAATATTGTTAACCTTGGCCTTGGTATTGGTTTGGCTGGTTTGCTGGTCAAATATCAGTGCCCCTCCATGGCCTACCTAAAGGCTGCAGTGATTGGCCTACTTGGCACAGTGTTTTTGCTGCTTGTCACTCTGATGTCTGGCCCCTCCCCCGAGATGGCGATCTTCGGTCGCGCTGTGGCTATAGTTCTGTTTGCAGGCTTTGTCGGTTTCACCGTTTGGACACTGCGCAATCCTGATTGCGAAGATGACGAAGAAGACCTTTCCAGCATCAGCCAATCCATGTCGATTATCATTCCCTGTTTGATCGTAGGTGCCATCGGCATGAGCTTTTTTGCAAATATTACAGTCATAAATGCGGTCGATGTCGCAGCGGCGTTAGGTATTCCCGACGTCGTCATTGGCGCAACTATCATCGCAGCCGGCGGCAGCCTTCCCGAGGTAGTCTCGTGCATTGAGGCGGCCCGCATGAAGCGTTCAAACATTGTTATTGGCAATATCGTGGGCAGTCAGATCTTTAACATCTTTGGGATCTTAGGTATTTCAGGTCTCGTTGCCTCCTTTGAGTATTCCCGCGGCATCGCAATTGATATCGGCTTCTTGTTGGTGATGACGGTAATCTGGTTGGCTTCTTTCAAAATCGCCTCTGTGCGCCGTGTTGTCGGCCCAGCGCTGCTGGGGACATATCTGATGTATGCCTGCTATTTGGTCTGGTTGGCCTTGGCGGGTTAAACTACTAAGCATTCTATACATGAAAAAGCGGCGCATTGAATAAGATCAACGCGCCACTTTTGTGTGTGGTGCAGGGCGAGGTTGCCCCCGCCCACTATTGTTTAGACCAGATCGAAGCGATCAAGATTCATTACCTTGGTCCATGCATCTGCAAAGGTCTGCGCGAAGGCTGCATCTGCATCGCTTTGTGCGAATGCTTCTGACAAGGCGCGCAGTTGTGAGTTGGAACCAAAGACCAGATCGACACGTGTGCCCATCCATTTCACTTCGCCACCAGCAACGCCTTCAAACGCGTTGTTGTGATCGGCAGCTGGTGACCAGCTTACGCCCATATCAACGATATTCTTGAAGAAATCAGTGTTAAGCGCTTCGGCTTCATCCGTGAAGGCACCGCTGATTGTGCGCAGGCCACCAACAAGCGCAGTCATCTCTGGCGCTGTGAGCGTCAAAAGCTGTGCTTTGTCGACAAGCAGTTCTTCAGCAGAGACTGCGAACTCTTTTTTCAGGTAGTTGCGGAAACCGTCGGCGATTGGCTCAAGAACCGCGAAGCCTTCAACATCGGTTTGCTCTTGGGTCGCATCAACACGGCCTGTGGTGATTGCAGCGTTGACCGCGTGGCCACCGTTTTTTGCCGCTTGTTCAACAGCTGCAGAACCCGCGATAACGATCAAGTCAGCCAAGGACACTTTGATGCCTGATGCAGATTGGATCGAGCGCAGGCCATCAAGCACTTTTGCAAGTTGCTCTGGGTTGTTGGCTTCCCAATCCTTTTGCGGGGCCAATGCTATACGCGCACCGTTTGCGCCGCCGCGGTGATCGGAACCCCGGTAGGATGAGGCAGACGCCCATGCGGTTTCAACCAGCTCAGCAATACTAAGGTCAGATGCTAGAACAACAGCTTTCAAAGAAGCCACATCTGCATCGGACAAAGCAGCAGCACCCGTTGGAAGCGGATCTTGCCATAGCAATTCCTCAGCAGGCACGTCTGGGCCAAGGTAACGTACTTTTGGTCCCATATCGCGGTGGATCAGTTTGAACCATGCGCGGGCATATGCATCGTGGAACTTGTCTGGGTTCGCGTAGAAGTCACGTGAAATCGGTTCGTAAATTGCATCCATGCGCAACGCCATGTCGGCGGTAGTCATCATCGGGGCGTGGCTGCGGGATGGGTCGTGGGCATCTGGCACAGTGCCTTCAGCGCCGATGGCGGTCCATTGCTGGGCACCTGCGGGGCTTTTTGTCAGCTCCCATTCCCAACCGAATAGTGTTTCGAAGTAGGAATTATCCCATTGTGTCGGTGTTGGCGTCCATGCGCCTTCAATTCCAGACGTCGTTGTGTGAACGCCTTTTCCATCGCCAAAGCTGTTTTTCCAACCAAAGCCCATTTGCTCAATCGGTGCACCTTCAGGCTCTGCACCAACAAGGGATGGATCGCCAGCGCCGTGGCCTTTGCCAAAGGTGTGACCACCTGCAACCAATGCCACAGTCTCTGCGTCATCCATACCCATACGCGCAAATGTTTCGCGAATATCAACACCAGACAATACTGGATCAGGGTTGCCGTTTGGCCCCTCTGGGTTCACATAGATTAGGCCCATTTGCACAGCAGCCAATGGGTTTTCTAGATCCCGGTCGCCAGTATAGCGTTTGTCGTCCAACCATACATCTTCAACGCCCCAATAGACGTCTTCTTCTGGCTCCCACGTATCAGCGCGGCCAAAGCCAAAGCCGAAGGATTTGAAACCCATGGTTTCCATGCCGACGTTGCCTGCCAATACAAACAGGTCAGCCCAAGAAATAGCATTGCCGTATTTCTGTTTCATTGGCCAAAGCAAACGACGACCTTTGTCAAGGTTGCCATTGTCAGGCCAGCTGTTGAGTGGCGCAAAACGTTGCTGGCCAGTGCCTGCACCGCCACGGCCATCGCCTGTGCGGTAGGTGCCAGCAGCGTGCCATGAAAGGCGCACAAAGAATGGACCATAGTGACCGTAGTCAGCAGGCCACCACTCTTGGCTGTCTGTCATCAACGCAGCCAAGTCAGCCTTCAGCGCTGCAACGTCCAATGTCTCAAAGGATTTCGCGTAATCAACTTTACCACCGAACGGATCAGTTTGATCTGTGTTCTGGTTAAGGATCTTAAGGTTCAATTGATTTGGCCACCAATCACGGTTACCACGTACTTCGTTCGTTGCGTGAATGCTTCCGCCGTGCATGACTGGGCACTTGCCGATATCGTTTCCGTCCATTGTCACTCTCCAAGATTGGGCTGCTTTGAGACCCGTTTATCAGATTCGTTTGCCACATTTAATTCGTAAACGCCGTTCGTCATGCGAAATATTGAAATTCTCATTTTTTTCTGATTTTCGCCGATCAATTATGTGGTTCAGCGGGGATGTTTTCGGGCGTTACAACCTGAATGTTTGAAATGGGTGTAAGCAGAATACCATTCAAGAGTTTGTGATAATGCAAGAATGCCTGGAAGACGTTTTCCAGATCGATGCGCAGGTCATGGTGCAAGACAAAGCTGATGCGCCCTGCCTCAATAAGCGCCAGATTGTCCTTGTCCAAATCATGGGCGATGTAGATGTCCGGCGTGATCTTGTTTTGCTCAAGCACATCCAGGATCGTGATGTTGCCCCCACCCATCGAATAGACCGCGCATAGATAACCCAAATGCCCAACGGCTTTTCCCATCAGCCGTGCCGTTTCGTGATGCACACCCTGTCCCCCTGTCACATCAACGATGCGCAAATTTGGGGCGTGGTGGCTAAGGGTCTTTATAAACTCTGCCTCACGCTCTTCCTCACCCAAGAACAAATCGTTGCTGCGCGACGTCAGAACAGTGCCATCCATCGTTCGCAGGGACTTGACGATCAAATAAGCCGCGGTACGCCCGGCACTTTTGTTATCCAACCCCACATAGGCGATCCGGTTCGTGCCTGTCAGGTCGGTGACCAATGTGACAACTGGGATGCCAGCCTTCGTCAACCGATCCACAGCCGCCGGGATAGATGGCAGATCGCGTACCTTTAAGCAGACACCCTGACTGCCCCGTTTCAGGATGCGCGCAAGTGTCGATAACACCTCTGCCTCGCTCATTTCAGCCTGTAAAACAAAGCGGGGGCGGCAAACGGCGGTGCCGATCTTGGGCAACACTTGTTCAGCGGCTTGTCGAACCTCACGACTAAAGCGGTCTGGTGCCTCAATCACAAAGTCAAAGAACATGCGCCGGCCACGCGCGGCCAATTGGGTTTCTTGGCCTTCAAGTTCAGAGATTGCCCGCTCAACCCGTGCCTTGGTTTGAGGGCTGACATTGGGGCGATCATTGATCACGCGATCAATCGTTGCGGTACTTAGACCCGATTGCTGTGCAATTTCTTTGAGGGGGAAGCGATGGGTCATTGGTGTATTATTGAGGTGTTTTAACTCACCAATCAACATCAATCTGAGGCAACTTATGGAAAGACATGAACGGAGAAACACCATGACACCCATGATTGAGCCAGACACTGGCTTCTTTGATCCCGAAGCCTGCGACCTATCCATGTTTGAAGCGTTGATTGACCAAACAACTGACTTGGTCAGTTTGCCCCATGCGGCTGAGGTTCAGCACAATGTGCCGATCTATGACGTTGCCGCGTTGCGCGATGCGTTGAACGTCAAAGGCACCCGCCGCCAGATCATGGCCGAATGGGCGCATGTTTTAAAATCAGGCGCAGGCATTATCGTGTTGCGCGGTGCGTATGCGGATACGGCAGTTTTGGATGACGCCACCGCAGTTTATGAAAGAATCATAGCGGCAGAGAAAAAGGCAAATGGCGGCGGTGGTGATCACTTTGCCGCGGCGGGATCGAATGACCGCATTTGGAATTCCCTGCAAAAGCTTTGCGAAACAGCACCAGAGGTGTTCCTGCACTATTTTGCCAATACGGCCATCGCAGCAGCATCTGAGGCATGGTTGGGACCAAACTATCAGATGACGGCGCAAATCAACTTGGTTCACCCAGGTGGTGGCGCGCAACTGGCCCACCGTGATTATCATTTGGGGTTTCAGACAGCAGACATCAGCGCGGATTACCCGACCCATGTGCATGACCTATCTCCTGCTTTGACGCTTCAAGGGGCTGTGGCGCATTGTGATATGCCGGTTGAGAGTGGTCCAACCAAACTGCTGCCGTTCTCACAGCTGTACCGTGCGGGATATACCGCGTGGCGGCGTGATGATTTCAGAACCTCATTTGAGGAACGCTATATCCAACTGCCCTTGGCCAAGGGCGACGCGCTATTCTTTAATCCAGCGGTTTTTCACGCGGCTGGGGCCAATACGAGTCCAGATATCCACCGTATGGCCAACCTGCTACAGGTCTCGTCTGCATTTGGGCGCACAATGGAAACCTGCGACCGTCAAAAAATGTGCAACCTGTTGTATCCAATTGCGAAAGAGGCACAGCGCACGGCAACACTAAATCCACATGAAATGGCCGCAGCCATCGCGTCATCGGCTGAGGGGTATTCATTCCCCACCAACTTGGACCGCGATCCACCCAAAGGGGGGCTTGCGCCTGAGACGCAAGCCGCGTTCTTTACCCGTGCTTTGGACGCGGGGATGGGTGCGGATGATTTTGCCTCCCACCTCGAAACGATGCGCCTAAACCATCAGGCATAAAAAAACGCCCCATGTTTAGTGGGGCGTCCTTTCGTCTGTCATTGTCTGCTGACGTTTACTTCAAAGCAGCGTCCGTAATCGCATGTGTCCATGCGCCTTCTGGAGTAGCAGAGATCACCGGATCAGAGCCACCAGACAGCAATGTTGCAACCGTGCGATCAAAATCAGCCACATCCAACGCGCCATTTGAACCAGCTGTTAGTTTGGCAATTTCGCCCATCATGCGGATTTGGGCCGCTTCATTCTGTGCACCCGTTTCATCATTGTCCATGATAATGCCAGCCGCTTCTTCTGCATTGGCTTCAGCGTACTTCCAGCCCTCCATGGAAGCGCGCACAAAGCGCACCATTTTGTCCACAAACACCGGATCATCAAGGTTGTCTTCAAGAACGTAGATACCGTCCTCAAGTGTCGCAACGCCTTGCTCTTCGTATTTGAACGTCACCAACTCATCCGGGTTCACGCCCGCATCAATTACCTGACCATATTCGTTGTATGTCATGGTTGAGATACAATCTGCTTCACGGTTCAGAAGTGGATCAACGTTAAAGCCTTGCTTCAAAACAGTGACGCCATCATCTCCACCCTCTGTTGAAATACCAGCTTGGCTCATCCAGCTTAGGAACGGATATTCGTTGCCAAAGAACCAAACGCCAATTGTTTTGCCGCGAAAGTCTTCAACACTGGTGATGCCAGTATCTTTCCAACATGTCAGCATCAAGCCAGATGTTTTGAACGGCTGCGCGATATTCACAACTGGCAGACCTTTTTCACGAGCAGCCAATGCGGAAGGCATCCAGTTCAGCATCGCATCCGCGCCGCCACCAGCAAGAACCTGTGGCGGGGCAATGTCAGGGCCACCCGCCAATACAGTCACATCCAATCCTTCGGCCTCATAAAACCCTTTGTCCAAGGCAACGTAGTAGCCAGCAAATTGAGCTTGAGTGACCCACTGCAATTGCAAGGTAACGGAGTTCGCGTGACCGTCAGCAATGGCAGACGTGCCACCTAGCCCTGCCGCAAAAGCGGCAGCAATAATCATATTTTTCATCGTTTAGACCTCCAAGTCTTTGGTTTTGCTACAATCTTCATTGGACTGTCAGCGTTGTGAGGGGTGCCAAAAGGTAACCCCCTTTTCGATTAGTGTGACGATACCGTAAAACGCGGACCCCGCGATTGCGGCGATAACGATCTCTGCCCAGACCATGTCCAACGCAAGTTGGCCAAAGCTGGTGGAAATACGAAACCCCATCCCAACGGTCGGGGAGCCAAAGAATTCAGCGACGATTGCGCCAATCAACGCCAGTGTTGTTGCGATTTTCAGGCCATTAAAAATGAACGGCATCGCAGCAGGAATGCGCAGCTTGAACAACGTGGGCCAATAGCCAGCGCCATAGGTGCGCATCAGGTCACGCTGCATCAACGTTGTATCGCGCAGACCTGCAACAGCGTTTACCAAGATTGGAAAGAACACCATCACGGCGACAACAGCCGCTTTGGATTCCCAATCACTGCCGAACCATTTGACGAAGATCGGGGCGATCCCAACGATGGGCAAAGCCGCCATAAAGCTGCCAACTGGTAGGACACCTCGCGTTAAGAACTCGGATCGATCCGCAAGCACTGCGATGGCAAAAGCCGCCAAGCCGCCAATGATATACCCCGTCAATGCACCCTTAATGATAGTCTGGAAGAAGTCGGCCCAAAGCCGAGGTACTTCATTCGCCATACGCACAATAATGTCAGAGGGGCGCGGCAAAAACACAGGGTTCACTTCAAACCCGATCACAAAGCACTCCCACACCAGCAAGATGGTCAGCCCAAAGATAAGCGGAATACCAATATTCATGGCCCAGTGATCTGATAACTTACCGTTTGCCAAATATACATTTAGCAACCAGCCCAGGGCCCAAATGGCAAATCCGGCGATTACATACATCATGCCATTTTCATCCCCATTTTGCGCAACGTGCCCCGTTCAATCAGGGATATGATCCCAACCAATGCAGCCGCTGTGAGGGCCGCTGCAAATAGAGCGGCCCACGACAGGATCGGCTGACCGTATTGATCACCAACCAACATACGCGCACCAAACCCTGCCTTTGCCCCTGTGGGCAATTCTGCGACGATTGTCCCGATCAAGGATGCGGATATTCCAATTTTGAGCGAGGCAAACAAGTACGGCGTGGAGGATGGCAGGCGAAGCTTCCAAAACCCCTGATTGTTGTTGGTGCTGTAGGTGCGCAGTAGATCCAGCTGCATGTGGTCAGGGCTGCGCAGCCCTTTGACCATGCCAACAACCACAGGGAAGAACGACAGATAAGCCGCGATAACCGATTTGGGCAAAACACCGTGAACACCTGCCGCGCCAAGAACCACAATGATCATCGGGGCCAGTGCAAGGATCGGAATAGTCTGGCTGACAATCGCCCACGGCATGACCGATTTGTCCATAACACGGCTAAAGACAATGCCAACAGCCAGTAACACACCAAGGAAGGTACCAATCACAAAGCCCAGCAAAGTTGGAGCTAAAGTGACCCAACCATGATAAACAAGACTGCGCTTCGAGGTGATCTTTTTCCCGAAAATGGTGTTAAACATCTCTGCCGCAACTTGATGCGGGGACGGTAGATTAGGGCGTTTCCCAAAATAGGTCAGTGGGACCAGATGTGGGTTTTTCAGCGCAAGGACAAATCCCGACACCTCTTTGCGCGCGATCGGGGTATCGGGCATTACAAGCGCACCGTCACGCTGCGCTTGATCTGCAGTCAGATGCACATTCATCGGGACAACAGCCACGACCCAGATCAACAGAACAGCGGCAATAACGGTAAGAACAGGCAAAATTGACTTCACGTAATCCGCCCTTTGTTGATGATTGACTTAGACATGAGCATGCCCTGCCCGCAGCCCATCGCGCACCCGCTGGGCAATGGCGATGAATTCAGGACTGTCGCGAATTTCTAACGGCCGTTCCTTTGGCAATGTGCTTTCGATCACGTCCGAAATGCGGCCTGGTCGTGGGCTCATCACCACAATCTTGGTCGATAGATAGACCGCCTCGGGGATGGAGTGTGTCACAAACCCAATCGTCTTTTGCGTCCGCGCCCACAACTGCAACAGCTGTTCGTTCAAGTGATCGCGCACGATTTCATCAAGCGCGCCAAACGGTTCATCCATCAGCAAGATGTCAGCGTCAAAGGCAAGTGCGCGCGCGATGCTGGCCCGTTGCTGCATCCCACCAGACAGTTGCCACGGGAATTTCTTATCAAACCCAGAGAGGTCTACCAAATCCAGAACGCGGTCTACACGCTCTGACATTTCAGATTTGGAAAAGCCCATGATCTCAAGCGGAAGGCGAATATTGCCGCCGATTGTGCGCCACTGATACAGTCCGGCCGCCTGAAACACATAGCCATAGGCCCGCGCGCGCCGCGCCTCATCCGGCGTCATTCTGTTTACGTAAATCTCACCCGACGTCGGGGCTTCAAGCCCTGCAATACAGCGCAGAAATGTGGTCTTGCCGCAGCCCGATGGCCCGATAAAGCTGACGAAATCACCCTTGTTGATCTCAAGGTTCACGTCCTGCAGCGCATGCACAGGACCGTCATTGGTTTCAAACGTTAGGTGAAGCCCTTTGGCTTCGATGGTTGGGTTTTGCGTCATGGGGCGTCCTGCAAATGGAGCAACGAAATTTTGATCAAAGCATCAAACTCCACTGGCCGGAATGCCTGTGCGTTCAACTGGACGCGGGGACGTCAATGCTTTCCAAGAGGACAGTGCTTTGTTCGTGGCTGTGTTGCCAGCACGTTTCACAAATTTGCCATGCCCCTCTTGTGTGCGCATTTCCCCATCATAGACGGCAACATGGCCTCGGGTCAGGGTGAAGCGCGGCAAGCCTTTGACCTTTTTACCCTCGAACACATTGTAATCAATAGAAGATTGCTGTGTGCTTGCTGCAATCGTCTTCTCTTTTTCAGGATCCCAAACAACGATATCAGCGTCAGCCCCAACAAGGATTGCGCCCTTGCGTGGATAGCAATTGAGGATTTTTGCGATGTTTGTCGATGTCACAGCCACGAATTCATTGGGCGTCAAACGACCCGTCGCAACGCCGTGGGTCCACAACATCGGCATACGATCTTCCAAACCGCCCGTACCATTCGGGATCTTGGTAAAGTCACCCAAACCGAACCGTTTTTGTTCTGTCGAAAACGCACAGTGATCAGTTGCCACAACACTAAGGGAGCCAGACTGAAGGCCTGCCCAAAGGCTGTCTTGGTGTTGTTTGTTGCGAAATGGCGGGGACATGACGCGACGTGCGGCGTGGTCCCAATCTTTGTTAAAGTACTCGCTTTCGTCCAGCGTCAGGTGCTGGATCAATGGTTCACCCCAAACCCGCTTGCCCTGTTGACGGGCACGGCGGATCGCTTCGTGGGATTCTTCACAAGACGTGTGCACCACATAAAGCGGCACACCTGCCATATCGGCGATCATGATCGCGCGGTTAGTGGCTTCGCCCTCAACTTGTGGAGGGCGCGAATATGCGTGCGCTTCTGGCCCTGTGTTGCCCTCTGCCAATAACTTGGCGGATAGTTCAGCCACAACATCACCGTTTTCGGCATGAACCATCGCGATACCACCCAATTCAGACAGGCGATTGAAGCTGGCGAACAATTCATCATCGTTTACCATCAAGGCACCTTTATAGGCCAAGAAATGCTTGAACGTGTTGATACCACGTTCTTTAATCACGCTCTCCATCTCGTCGAACACCTGTTCGCCCCACCATGTCACAGCCATGTGAAAGGAATAGTCGCAGTTGGCGCGGGTTGATTTGTTATCCCACATTTTTAATGCGTCATGCAGCCCTTGACCCGGGCTGGGCAGCGCAAAATCGATGACCATCGTCGTGCCACCAGCCAATGCAGCGCGGGTGCCACTTTCGAAATCATCCGTAGAATATGTACCCATGAACGGCATCTCAAGATGGGTATGGGGATCAATACCACCGGGCATGACATAGCAATCTGTGGCGTCCAATTCGTCAGTGCCAGAAAGGTTTTGACCAATCTCGATGATCTTCCCATCATCAATCAAAACGTCCGCTTTGTAAGTTAAATCATGAGTGACGATTGTACCGTTCTTGATGACTGTGCTCATGGTAATCTCCCTGTCTATTGGTATCTTCGATGGGGCTTAGGTTGTGATTATTGCTGTCTCCAAAACAGCGTGCAGCAGTACGTCTGTGCCCGCGGCGGCCCATTCCTGGCTGATTTCTTCGGCCTCGTTGTGGCTCAGGCCATCCACGCAAGGGCACATGATCATGGCGGTTGGCGCGACCTTATTGATCCAGCAGGCATCGTGCCCCGCACCTGAAATCAGGTCCATGTGGCTGTACCCTAAACGCTCAGCGGCGCTGCGCACGGCCTGAACACATGTTTCGTCAAAGGCCACGGGATCAAACCCACCAACCTTTTCAAACTCAATCTCCATCCCCATCGCGTCACAGATCGCCTGTGCCTCAACGCGCAAACGCGCCTCCATGTCAGTGATCACAGCCAAATCAGGAGAGCGGAAATCGATAGTGAACGCCACCTTGCCCGGGATCACGTTGCGCGAATTGGGGTACACATCAATGTGGCCCGCAGCACCAACCGCATGCGGTGCATGTGATAGGGCGATTTTCTCAACCTTGTCCAAAACACGCGCCATGGCGAGCCCTGCATTCTTGCGCATAGGCATCGGGGTCGAGCCAGTGTGCGCGTCTTTGCCTGTGATGGTCACTTGGGTCCACGAAAGGCCCTGCCCGTGTGTCACGACCCCAATTTGCTTACCTTCTGCTTCTAGGATCGGGCCTTGTTCGATATGCAGTTCAAAAAAGGCGTGCATTTTACGTGCACCTACTTCTTCATCACCGCGCCAACCGATGCGCTGCAGTTCATCGCCAAAGGCTTTGCCCTCAGCATCCACGCGGTCATATGCCCAGTCTTGGGTATGGATACCGGCGAACACTCCAGACGACAGCATGGCCGGTGCGTAGCGGGTCCCCTCCTCATTCGTCCAATTGGTTACAACTATTGGGTGTTTGGTTTTGATGTCCAGATCATTCATCGTGCGCAAAAGTTCGAGACCACTTAGAACCCCCAGCACACCGTCATATTTCCCACCCGTTGGTTGCGTGTCCAAATGTGATCCCACGTAAATTGGCAAGGCGTCAGGGTCTGCCCCCTCGCGATGCGCAAACATGTTGCCCATTTGGTCAAGGCCCATCGTGCAGCCAGCAGCCTTGCACCAATCCTGAAAGAGATGACGGCCTTCGCTGTCTTCATCCGTGACGGTCTGACGGTTGTTGCCACCTGCAACGCCTGGCCCAATCTTGGCCATCTCCATCAGGCTATCCCAAAGACGTTCGCTGTTAATCTTCAGATTTTCGCCAATAGCAGCCATGGAGCCGTCCTTCACTTTAGTATAATTTCGTTTTCTCAATTAATTTGACCAACTGGTAAAACTAACGCTAGCAGAGGTCGGACACGAGTCAAGGAATTGCTTTTATAAATGGTGCACCCATTCCCGAAGTGCCTTAGATTTAGTCATTTACTCCTTCGGGTTTTCCATGGGATAATTCGGTATGAAAAAGACAGAGACCCGCATCCAGAAAAAGAACCACTCAGCGATCAAGGCCGCTGGGCTAAAGGTCTTTGCCCAATTTGGTTTTCGCGGATCAACATTGGATCAGATCGCAGCTGAATCTGGCCTGTCAAAACCCAACATTCTTTATTACTTCGCTTCCAAAGAGGCGATTTATGAGGCGTTACTGGCCCAGCTGTTGACCGATTGGTTGCAGCCTGTTCGCGATATTGACCCCGCGGGCGATCCTGTTGAGGAAATCCTCATATACGCTAGACACAAACTCAAGATGAGCCGGCTATACCCGCGTGAAAGCCGCCTTTACGCCAATGAAATCATCCAAGGTGCCCCACGTATCAAATCAGTTTTGACGGGTGAGTTGCGTGACGTTATTGCGACTTTAGCCCAGTTGATCAAAAATTGGTCAGAGGCAGGATTAATCCGCGTTATTGATCCTTATCATCTGATTTTTTCGATCTGGGCCATGACACAGCATTACGCTGATTTTGATGTGCAGGTGCAGGCAGTCTTGGGTGACGGCGATCACTTTGATGATGCTGAGCAATACCTAGAAGATATGCTGCGTCGTATGCTGACAGTTTAAAACGGCGCGCGGTATTGGTCACGCACTGATCTTTTTATTCATTATTCAGCCGCAACAGCGCCCGGATTGTTCGGGTGTGTTGTCCAGTTGGCATAGTCATCCACAACAGTTTCACCTGTGCGTGGATCAACGCTACCTGCGGGTTGCTCAACCATCGTAATGCAGTTTTCGACAGGGCAAACTTCAACACATAGATTACACGCCACACATTCCGCGTCGATCACGCTGAACTTGCGATCAGCAGACATAGCAATCGCTTGGTGTGATGTGTCTTCGCATGCAGCAAAGCAACGGCCACAGCTGATGCAATCATCTTGGTTGATCTCGGCCTTGGCCACATAATTCAGATCAAGGTACTGCCAATCGGTGGTGTTGGGGATCGCAGCACCCATGAAATCTTGGATACTGGTGTGCCCCTTTTCATCCATCCACTGAGACAGACCACTGATCATTTCCTGTACCACCTTAAAACCATAGGTCATCGCGGCGGTGCAAACCTGAACATTGCCACAACCAAGCGTGATAAATTCAGCCGCGTCGCGCCATGTTGTGACGCCGCCAATACCTGAGATCGGCAATCCGGCTGTTGCTGGTGCGCGGGCTATTTCAGACACCATCGACATCGCAATTGGCTTAACCGCAGGGCCGCAATAACCACCATGTGTCCCTTTGCCATTGATGGATGGTTCTGGGCTCATACTGTCCAGATCGACAGAGACGATAGAGTTGATCGTATTGATCAAAGACACCGCATCCGCACCACCACGTTTCGCCGCCGCAGCGGGCGAACGAACGTCTGTGATATTTGGCGTCAGCTTTACGATCACTGGCTTGGAATAGTATTGTTTACACCAGCGCGTCACCATTTCGATGTATTCAGGAACCTGTCCAACAGCCGCACCCATGCCCCGTTCGGACATCCCGTGCGGGCAGCCAAAGTTCAGTTCAATCCCATCAGCGCCTGTTGCTTCGACCTTTGGTAAGATGTCTTTCCATGCCTGTTCTTCGCAAGGCACCATGATGGACACGATCACTGCGTGGTTAGGGTAATCCCTCTTCACACGGCTAATTTCTTCGAGGTTCACTTCCAATGGGCGGTCCGTGATCAACTCAATGTTGTTCAAGCCCAGAACACGGCGATCCGCACCGTGGATCACGCCGTAGCGTGGGCCATTAACATTCACGACTGGCGGCCCTTCGGAACCTAAGGTTTTCCAAACAACGCCGCCCCAACCTGCTTCAAACGCGCGGCGCACATTGTATTCTTTGTCCGTTGGGGGCGCAGAGGCGAGCCAGAAAGGGTTTGGGCTTTTTATACCCAAGAAATCTGTTGTTAGATCAGCCATTAGTTCGCCCCTCCCATTAAGGTAACATGAATATCCATTGCAGCGTCACGCCCTTCGGCCACCGCAGTTACGGTCAGATCATCACCGCCAGAGGCGCAGTCACCACCGGCCCAAACACCTTCACGGCTGGTGCGACCTGCACCCGTTACCGCGATTTTGCGTCCCTCAAGCGTCAGTCCACCGTCAGTCGCAAGCGTTTGACCGATTGCTGCAAACACTTGATCCGCTGCAATGCGCAGTGTCTCACCCGTGCCCCTCAACTTGCCGTCTTTCGTTGCCGTATATTCAACCTCAAGCACCACACTTGTTCCCTCTGCCTCAACCTTTTTCGGTTGGACATTGAACAGCAGCTTTACGCCCTGTGACGCTGCAAGATCTTGTTCATAGCGGCTAGCGCTCATTGCTTCACGACCACGTCTGTAGGCGATTGTAACCTGCTCTGCGCCCAGTAGTTTCGACTGAACCGCAGCATCAACCGCGGTCATGCCACCACCAATGACAACCACGTTGCGTCCAATTGGCAGACTAGCCAAATCAGAGGACTGGCGCAGAGTTTCGATGAAAACAACAGCGTCTGAAACGCTGTCATCATCATCACCCGCGATACCAAGGGCGTTCACACCGCCCAAACCAATGCTCAGGAATACCGCGTCAAAGTCTGCGCTTAGGCCATCAAGGGTCAGGTCCTCACCCAGCGCTTTGTTGTTCTCAATCGTGATACCACCGATGGACAGCAACCAGTCCACTTCCTTTGCGGCAAAGTCATTTGTCGATTTGTACGCTGCGATCCCGTATTCGTTCAGACCACCAGCCTTTGGACGCGCATCATAAATTGTGACGTCAGTGCCCTGCATCGCCAAACGGTGTGCGCAGGACAGGCCCGCAGGCCCTGCCCCAACAACAGCAACCGTTTTGCCCGTCGATGCCGCGCGGCTGAAAGGATGGATGTTTTGTGCCATCAAGGTATCTGTGGCGTGGCGTTGAAGACGACCAATTTCGACCGGTTTGCCCTCTGATGCTTCACGCACGCAGGCCTGTTCACATAGTTCTTCGGTTGGACAAACACGCGCGCACATGCCACCCAGAATATTCATATCGAAAATCGTTTTGGCCGCAGCCTCTGACGTCCCGGTGCTGATTTGACGGATGAACAACGGTATATCGATGTCCGTCGGACATACGGTCACACAAGGCGCATCATGGCAGAAGTAACAGCGGTCCGCCGCAACGCGCACTTCATGCGGTTCAAGCGGTTCGTGTAGGTCCGCA
>Ga0307994_1000202_pt1 | contig 47106 bp, 39 predicted proteins | sample EllFjometagen261_FD_203171 | JGI IMG/M metagenome (GOLD analysis project Ga0307994, IMG submission 203171) | Marine microbial communities from Ellis Fjord, Antarctic Ocean - #261 | ecosystem: Environmental > Aquatic > Marine > Unclassified | place: Southern Ocean | collected 2014-11-02
AAGTCACAGGTTAACCACCTAGCCACAACCAAACCGCTCTAATGCGGTAAACAAAGGGACTCACCGTGAGCCAAGAACAAGTGTTTTCAGATTGGAAAGAACGTGAAGCGTTAGCAGAAGCTATGATCCCCTTGATTGGCAAGGTTTATCGTGAAAACAACGTAGAGGTGTCAGTGTTTGGCCGCTCCGTTGTAAATCGCTCTGTTATTAGTATTCTTAAGTCCCACCGTGCTGCGCGCATGTTGGAACACACTAAGTTATCTGTCCACGAAACTTTCCCCGTAATTGAAGTAATGCAGGGCCTAGCTCTTTCTAACGTGCATGTTGATATTGGTAAGCTAGCAATAGGTTTTCGTGCAGATGGTGCAGGGCAAAGTTTACAAGACTATGTTGCCGAAGCCTTAAAAGGCGCGGTAAATCGAGACAGTGCTAAAACTCAAGCCGATGTTGTGCTTTATGGCTTTGGGCGCATTGGCCGCTTATTAGCACGGTTGTTGATTGAGAAGACTGGCGGGGGTCAAAGCTTACGTTTACGTGCCATTGTAGTGCGCAAAGGTAGTGATAACGATCTTGCCAAAAGAGCCAGCCTGTTGCGACGTGACTCAGTACACGGCACCTTCCAAGGCACCATTACTGTTGATGAGGAACAAAATGCGTTAATTGCTAACGGCAACGTGATTAAAATCATTTATGCCAGCTCACCTGATTCAATTGACTACACTGACTATGGTATTAGTAATGCTGTGGTTATAGATAACACAGGTAAGTGGCGCGACGAAGACGGTTTGTCTTTGCATTTGCGTGCCAATGGTGTTTCTAAGGTGATGCTTACTGCACCAGGTAAAGGCATTAAAAATATCGTTATGGGCGTCAACCAAAAAGATATTGAGAGTGCAGATACTATATTATCTGCAGCTTCTTGCACTACCAACGCGATAACGCCTATTTTGAAAGCCTTAAACGATAAATATGGAGTGGATAACGGTCACGTTGAAACAGTCCATGCTTACACTAACGATCAAAACTTAATTGACAATTACCACAAAGGTGATCGTCGTGGTCGTGCTGCAGGCCTCAATATGGTTATTACTGAGACAGGAGCAGCTAAAGCAGTATCTAAGGCTCTGCCTGAATTGGAAGGTAAGCTAACAGGTAACGCCATTCGTGTGCCAACGCCCAACGTATCTATGGCTATTCTTAATCTCAACCTCCACTCAGAAGTTGAGCGTGATGAGCTAAATGATTACCTACGCCACATGGCTTTGCACTCTGATCTGCAAAAACAGATTGACTACACTGACTCTCCTGAAGCGGTGTCCAGTGATTTTGTAGGATCTCGTGCAGCTGGTGTAATAGATGGCTTAGCTACCGTTGCAACTGGTAAGAAAAATTGTGTTGTTTATGTATGGTATGACAATGAATTTGGATATTCTTGCCAAGTGATTCGCATGTTACAGCATGTGACTAATACGGCATTACCAGCGTTTCCTCTAGAAGGCTAGTTATAAAGCTGGTTTGTGTTTTTAGTGGGTTTGGTCTAGTGGTGTTTTTTGCAGGACCATGAGTAGATAGTTGACCGATTGTTTAAAAAGGCTGCCCTAGGGTGGCCTTTTTAGTTATAAGGCTGGAAAAATAGTGTGAATTTTCGTATAATAAAGCGGATTTTTTCAAGCGTTTTAGCTGCACCTTATATACCGTCCCTCAATGGTGCTTGGTGATGGCTAAAACTAACCAGTAACGCTATCAATTGGGTACGACTTATGATCAAAATCAGACGCGGTCTGGATTTGCCTTTGTCTGGCGCGCCGCAGCAAAGCATCGAAGATGCTGCAGCGGTAAGACAAGTGGCTGTGATCGGTGCTGACTATGTGGGCATGAAGCCTACGATGTTAGTCAAAGAAGGCGATCGAGTGAAACTCGGGCAAATTTTATTTTCCGATAAGAAAACACAAGGCGTGCATTATACAGCACCTGCTGCTGGCGTAGTCAGCGCAATTCACCGTGGTGCTCAGCGGGTATTGCAATCAGTTGTAATCGACATCGATGGTGATGATGCTGTAGACTTTGCAACCTGTGCTGCCAGCGATTTGGCTTCTCTTACAGCTGAACAAGTATCGCAAAATCTACAGGCCTCTGGACTGTGGTCTGCATTTCGTACGCGTCCGTTCAGTAAAGTTCCTGCAATTGATAGTAAACCGCGCTCTATATTTGTTACAGCCATAGACACTCACCCTTTAGCTGCAGACCCAGCACCTATTATTGCTGCCCAACAAGATGTGTTCGCACAAGGCTTACAACTGCTCACTAAACTCACTGAAGGTTTGGTATTTGTGTGTGCCGCTGCAGACACTAAAGTGCCCCAAGTCGATGGCACTCAGGTTGAGCGTTTTAGTGGGGTACACCCTGCAGGCCTAGCTTCTACACATATCCATATGTTGGACCCTGTTAGCGCAACCAAAACTGTATGGGCTATTGGTTACCAGGATGTGATTGCTATCGCGCAGCTGTTTGCTACCGGTAAATTACCAACACAGCGTATTGTTGCATTGACTGGCCCAATGATGAATAACCCACGTTTGGTGCGCACCCGTTTAGGAGCATCTACTACTGAGCTGTTAGCTGGTGAGACACAAAAGGGTGAGTTTGATAATCGAGTAATATCCGGCTCTGTACTAGGTGGAACCACAGCTTCAGGCGCCACAGCATTTCTAGGTCGTTACAACAACCAAATCACAGTGCTGGAAGAAGGCAAAAAACGTGAATTTATGGGTTGGTTGTCTACGGGTAGTAAAAAACATTCCGTATTGAATATATTTTTATCTTCACTAAACCGCACTAAGCAAGTACCACTCACCACATCAACCAACGGTTCACAAAGAGCAATGGTTCCCGTAGGTACCTTTGAGCGCTTAATGCCTTTGGATATATTACCAACACAGCTACTTCGTAGCTTGGTAGTGGGTGACATTATTAATGCGCAAGAACTAGGGTGTTTAGAACTAGAAGAAGCTGATTTAGCGCTAATGACATATACCTGTGCTGGAAAATACGAATATGGCGCTATATTGCGTGACGTACTAACGCGTATAGAGAAGGAGTGCTAAGCATGAATTTACGCAGTATTTTAGATTCCATGGAACCCCACTTCCATAAAGGTGGCAGATACGAAAAATTTTATGCTTTGTATGAAGCCGCAGATACAATTTTTTACACTCCAGGATATGTGACAAAAAGTGGCGCGCACGTGCGGGATGGCATAGATCTAAAACGTATGATGATCACTGTATGGCTTTGTACCTTCCCTGCAATATTTTACGGAATGTACAACCTAGGTTTTCAAGCTAATACCGCCATGGATGCTATGAACATAGCTCAGGCTGATGGATGGCGTGGCAGCATTGTTGCTACTATTGCAGGCTTTGATGCCACGAGTATTTGGCACAATATGATATTGGGAGCGACTTATTGGCTGCCAGTCTATTTGGTAGTGTTTATAGTTGGTGGCTTTTGGGAGGTTTTATTTGCCGCGGTCCGTGGCCATGAAGTTAACGAAGGTTTTTTTGTTACTTCTGTGCTATTTGCGTTGATTCTTCCCCCTGATATTCCCTTATGGCAAGCCGCCTTAGGTATTACTTTTGGTATTGTTGTAGGTAAGGAAGTATTTGGTGGCACTGGCATGAACTTCTTGAACCCAGCCCTTACTGGCCGTGCGTTCTTATATTTTGCCTACCCAGCCCAAATGTCTGGAGATGCCGTATGGACTGCAGTTGATGGTTTTTCTGGTGCCACTGCACTAGGTCTGGCCAATGCTGGTGGTGTAGTCGCTATGGCCGATGCTGGTATTACGTGGGCTGATGCCTTTATTGGTAATATTCAAGGTTCTGTAGGCGAAGTGTCTACGCTGGCTATTTTCGCTGGTGGCGCTGTGTTGCTTTGGACGCGCATCGCTGCGTGGCGGATTGTGGCCGGCGTGATGCTTGGAATGATTGCCATGAGCTCTTTGCTCAATCTGATTGGCTCTGACACAAATCCGCTGTTTGCTTTGCCATTTTACTGGCACTTAGTCCTTGGTGGCTTTGCGTTTGGTATGATTTTTATGGCTACCGACCCAGTGTCTTCTTCTATGACGCATACGGGCAAGTGGTACTTCGGTGCGTTGATTGGTGTTATGGCAGTGCTTATTCGTGTGCTTAACCCAGCCTTCCCAGAAGGTATTATGTTGGCTATCTTGTTTGCCAACTTGTTTGCGCCTTTGATTGACTATTATGTCACCGAAGCAAATATTCAGCGGAGGGTAGCACGTAATGTCTAATCCAAAAGATTCTGTATCACGCACAGTAATGGTGGCCTTGATTCTTTGTGTCGTGTGTTCTGTAATAGTGTCAGCGGCAGCTGTCACTCTTAGAGACAAGCAGCAAGCTAATGTCATTAACGAAAAGAAAATGAACATCCTAGCAGCTGCTGGGATTGAAGTGGTCAATGGTGATGTAGAGGCTGCTTTTGCTACTATTACACCAAAGCTAGTTGATATGCGCACTGGCCAGTTTAGTACTGACCAAAATGTTGCTACCTACGACATGCGTAAAGCGGCTAGAGACCCGTTAAAAGCGAGGGCTTTGACCCCAGATCAAGATATAGCCAGCATTCGTAAGCAGTCTTTGTATAGCACTGTTTACCTAGTTGAAGGCGAGCAAGGTATCGAACGAATCATCTTACCTATCCATGGATATGGGTTGTGGTCTACACTTTATGGCTTTATTGCCTTGGAAAGCGACTTAAACACAGTGGCTGGATTAGGCTTTTATGAGCATGCGGAAACTCCTGGGCTAGGTGGCGAGGTAGATAATCCTAAGTGGAAATCAAGCTGGTCTGGTAAAAAGGTTTATGCACAAGGATCTTATACACCGGCTATCGGTTTAATTAAGGGTAAAGCCGCAAAAGTCGACGTGCACGATATCGATGGTCTAGCGGGAGCGACTTTAACCAGCAATGGCGTAACCAACCTAGTTAAATTTTGGTTAGGTGAGAATGGTTTTGCACCGTTCTTAGCAAAACTTAAAGCAGGGGATGCATAATCATGGCAAAGACAAGAGAAATTTTGTTAGGCCCAATCTTTACTAACAACCCAATTGCATTGCAAATTTTGGGTGTATGTTCTGCGTTGGCCGTAACTAGCAGCTTAAATGTTACTTTAGTAATGTGTATTGCCTTAACGGTGGTAACCGCCTTTTCTAACTTTTTTATAGCGTGTATTCGTAATCAAGTACCAAGTAGTATTCGCATCATTGTGCAGATGATCATCATTGCCTCTTTGGTTATTGTGGTAGATCAGGTGCTTAAGGCTTATGCCTATGAAGTGAGTAAAAAGCTTTCGGTATTTGTTGGTTTGATTATTACCAACTGTATCGTTATGGGGCGCGCAGAAGCTTTTGCCATGCAAAACCCACCTATACCATCTTTCTTTGATGGTATAGGCAATGGTTTAGGCTACTCTGTAGTATTGTTGTTTGTGGCTACGGTTCGCGAACTGACTGGCTCTGGTAGTCTGTTTGGTTTTGAAATTTTACCATTGGTGACTAATGGTGGTTGGTATTACTCCAACGGCCTTATGCTACTTCCACCAAGCGCCTTCTTTGTGATCGGTGGTTTCATTTGGTTACTTCGTAATTCGAAGATTGATCAGGTTGAACCTGTTGAATACAAACTTGCCTCGCACACTAAATAGGATCTGAAACAATGATTGAAGATTATCTAAGCCTATTTGTTAAAGCTGTGTTCGTTGAGAACATGGCCTTGGCATTCTTTCTAGGCATGTGTACTTTCTTGGCTATTTCCAAGAAAGTTAAAACAGCCATTGGCCTTGGTATTGCGGTAATTGCCGTGCTTACTATTACTGTGCCGGTTAACAATTTGATTTACACCTACTTATTAGCTGACGGTGCACTTGCATGGGCCGGTCTGCCTGATGTTAACCTAAGCTTCTTAGGTCTAATTTCGTATATTGGTGTTATTGCTGCCATCGTCCAGATCATGGAAATGTTGTTAGACAAGTACATGCCAGCACTATACAACGCCTTAGGCGTGTTCTTGCCACTGATCACAGTAAACTGCGCCATTATGGGTGCAGCTTTGTTTATGGTAGAGCGAGAATATAACTTTGGTGAGTCGGTTGTTTACGGCATGGGCGCAGGAGTAGGTTGGGCATTGGCCATCGTGACTCTTGCAGGTATCCGTGAAAAGCTAAAATATTCAGACGTACCTGCAGGCCTTCGTGGTCTTGGTATTACCTTTGTGACTGTAGGTTTAATGTCACTTGGTTTTATGTCTTTTTCTGGTATTCAGCTGTAAAACGCATTTCATAAGGTATTGATGTATGAATAATGAAATTACCCTCGGTGTTTTAATGTTTACCGCCGTTGTTCTCTTTTTGGTAGCGGTCATTTTAGTGGCCCGTGCCAAGTTAGTGAGTTCTGGCGCTGTGACTATCTCTATTAATAACGACCCAGAGAAATCTATTACGGTTGCAGCAGGCGACAAGTTGCTCCAAACCCTGTCAGCACAGGGCATATTTTTAGCCTCTGCTTGTGGTGGTGGTGGTACGTGTGCTCAATGCCGTTGTATCATCAAAGACGGTGGTGGCTCTATGTTGGCCACGGAAGAAAGCCACTTTACTATGCGTGAAGCTAAAGATGGGTGGCGTTTATCTTGTCAGGTTGCGGTTAAACAAGACATGGTTATTGAAGTTGAAGAAGATGTATTTGGTGTGAAACAGTGGGAATGTACGGTTGAGTCTAACCCTAACGTTGCCACCTTCATCAAAGAGCTTACTTTGCGTCTACCCCAGGGTGAAAGTGTAGACTTTCGCGCAGGTGGTTACGTTCAACTAGAGTGCCCTGCGCATACTATAGACTATAAAACTTTTGACATTGAAGAAGAGTATCGTGGTGATTGGGATAAATTTAACGTCTGGCAACACATATCGGTAGTTGAAGAAACCACTGTCCGGGCCTATTCCATGGCTAATTATCCAGAAGAGCAGGGCGTCGTTAAGTTTAATATCCGAATTGCTTCACCTCCTCCTGGGAGTAGTGGCATACCTGCTGGCAAAATGTCCTCTTATGTATTTAATTTGAAGCCAGGCGATAAGATGAAAGTCTATGGCCCATTTGGTGAGTTTTTTGCGAAAGAGACTGAGGCTGAAATGGTATTTATTGGAGGTGGTGCAGGTATGGCACCCATGCGTTCCCTTATTTTTGATCAACTTAAGCGCTTAAATTCTACTAGAAAAACGTCGTTTTGGTATGGTGCACGAAGTATGCGTGAAGCCTTCTACGGTGAAGAATATGATGCTCTAGCAGTGGAAAATGATAACTTTGAATGGCATCTGGCGCTTTCTGACCCGCAGCCTGAGGACAATTGGGATGGACTTACTGGTTTTATTCATAATGTTTTATTTGAAAACTACTTGAAAGACCACGAAGCCCCTGAAGACTGTGAGTTTTATATGTGTGGACCTCCTATGATGAATGCGGCGGTTGTGAAAATGTTAAAGGACTTAGGTGTCGAAGACGAAAACATTCTGTTGGATGACTTTGGCGGATAAGCTAACCTGCGCAAAAAAAATCAGCCCAGCAATTTGGTGTGCATTAATGCTCGCTATTTTGCTGGGCTGTTCTGCGTCTGAAGCACCAAAAATTGAAGCTATTACCGGCTTGTCTATGGGCACTAGTTATACGGTAAAGTGGGTACAAAAAACAGATTTAGAAAACCTGTTACATGAGGATATTGCTTCAGGTGTTGCTGATGAGTTATCCAGAATTGAAGCTATTATGTCGACTTACATGGACGCTTCTAATTTAAGTGGGTTTAATGGTGCTAGTGCTAATCAATGGCATAGAGTACCAGCGGAAATGGCATTACTAGTATCTCAGTCACTTGATCTGAGTAAGGAAACTAATGGCGCGTTTGATATCACCCTAGGCCCCATTGTTAATTTGTGGGGCTTTGGCCCAGATCCTCTACCTAAAAATAGCCCTACCCAAGCTGCTCTTGAGGCATTAAGATCTGTTGTAGGGTACCAATCTATCCAGGTACAGCAGCAACCACCTGCCATGTTGAAACGCTCTCACAGCACCATTGACCTATCGGCGATTGCCAAAGGTTATGGCGTAGACGCTGTCGCTAGATGGCTAGACCTGCATGGCCTGAACGACTATCTTGTTGAAGTAGGTGGAGAGCTTCGTGCTAAGGGGCTTAAACCTGATGCAACACCCTGGCGTATTGCCATAGAAACACCATCTGCAGATGCTGGGCAGATTTTTCAAGTGGTTAATGTGAGTGATATGGCGATTGCAACTTCGGGGAACTATCGTAACTATTATGAATTGGATGGTGTGAGATATTCCCACACCATAGATCCTAATACTTTAAAGCCTGTCACTCATAACTTAGCCTCTGTTACTGTCATTGATGCCAGTGCAGCCAGAGCGGATGCGCTAGCAACTGCTTTAATGGTTATGGGTGCTGATGTCGGAATACTTTGGGCCACTGTGCACCAAGTGCCTGCATACTTTATAATTAAGAAAACCAAGGATTTTGTGGCACAATCTACCGCAAATTTTGAAGATTATTTGGAGAATTAAATGCAAACTGTAATCTTGTCTTTTATCGTTTTAATACTTATAGTGGCGGGCATGGCTGTAGGCGTATTAATGGGTCGAAAGCCTATAGCAGGGTCTTGTGGTGGAATGACAGCCCTAGGCATGGATGTGGCATGTGACGTGTGCAAAGGCGACCCAGAAGTGTGCGAAACAGAACAGCAAAAGAATTTCAAAGCCGATAAAATGCTGCAAACCCAAGCTGATGATATCAGTTACGAGGCAGATCGCTGAGAATTAAACACGAAATATTTGTTTATTTGTCTAAAAATTAGCAGTGTAGAGAAAATATATGGCAGATTATGATTACGATTTAGTAGTAATTGGCACTGGGCCTGCGGGTGAGGCGGCTGCGATAAACGCTGCTAAACTGGGTCGTAAAGTTGCCGTGGTAGAAATGCGAGAGCAGGTAGGAGGTGGGTGTGCCCATAAGGGTACTATTCCTTCTAAAGCTTTGCGTCATTCTGTAAAACAAATTGTTGAATTTAATACCAACCCTTTATTTCGAGTGATTGGTGAACCTAGAAATTTTTCGTTTCCTCAAGTACTCAAAACAGCAAGTGAAGTGATCGCCAAGCAGGTCATGCTCCATACACAATTTTATGCACGTAATCGTGTTGATGTCTTTTTTGGTTTTGCTCGGTTTGTTGATCGTAATAATATTGAAATCTTAGGTAATGAGGTCAGTGAAAATTTGCGCTTTGACCAGGCAGTCATTGCAACAGGTTCTAGCCCCTATGAACCTGATGATGTTGACTTTTCTCATCCACGTATTTACACCAGTGATACTGTGCTAAACCTAGAACACACTCCACGCACTTTGATTATCTATGGTGCGGGTGTTATTGGCTCTGAATATGCATCTATTTTTGCAGGCTTAGGTGTAAAGGTTGAATTAGTAGACAACCGAGCTAACCTATTGGAGTTTCTGGATGTTGAAATTTCTGATTCACTAAGCTATCACTTACGCAATAATGGTGTACGTATCCGTCATAATGAGACATACAAGAGCGTGTCTGCGGATGAAAATTCAGTGTCTATTGAGTTGGAGTCGGGCAAGCGTATTCGTGCTGATATGCTGTTGTTTTGTAATGGACGTTCAGGCAATACTAAAAACCTTGGATTAGAGCATCTTGGCATCGAAACAAATAACCGAGGTCAGTTAGAAATAGATCAACGTTATCAAACCACAGTGGAAGGTATTTATGCCGCTGGAGACGTTGTGGGATGGCCAAGTTTGGCTTCAGCGGCATACGATCAGGGCCGTTCAGCAGCGACAGACTTACTGGGCCTGCCTGGGTTTCGTTTTGTGGATGATGTGCCGACAGGTATATATACCATTCCAGAGATTAGCTCTTTAGGAAAAACTGAAGAGCAGCTCACTGCTGAAAAGGTTCCATACGAAGTGGGCCAGGCATTTTTTAAAGATTTGGCCAGGGCACAAATTAGTGGTGAAGTAGTTGGTATGTTGAAAATCCTATTTAACCGTGAGACCTATGAAATCTTGGGAATCCACTGCTTTGGTGACCGAGCGTCAGAGATTATTCATATTGGCCAAGCCATTATGAATCAAAAAGGTGAAGCGAACACCATAGAGTATTTTGTAAACAACACCTTTAACTTCCCAACTATGGCCGAAGCTTACCGTGTAGCGGCCCAACTGGGTCTCAATAGAGCCCGACAAATTAATCACTAAGTTCTAATTACTCAACTATACTTACAAAAATTGCCTTTGTTAATGGGCAGGCTGTTTTGTCTTAATAGGGCGCTTATGTTTCAATCGATTGCTTTGACTGTTGGGCTGAGGTATACCTCAGCCCAGCGGAAAAATCATTTTATTTCATTTATCTCTTTAATCTCAACACTTGGGTTAGTACTGGGTGTGACGGTGCTTATTCTTGTATTGTCAGTGATGAACGGTTTTGATCAAGAGCTTCGCCAACGAATTTTAGGCATGGTCCCCCATGCCACTGTACAAACTGCTGAACCGATTATGGATTGGCAACAACCGGCACATCTAGCGCTTCAAGTAGAAGGTGTTGTAGGGGTCGCCCCCTTTGTTCATGGCCAAGGCATGTTCAATAACAGAGGCCGTGTGCAGCCTGTGTTGTTACATGGTATTGAGCCTGATGCCGAAGCTATGGTGTCTATATTGCCAGATCACATGACTCAAGGTTTTGTCTCAGACCTAAAACCTGGAGCATTCAATATACTAATGGGTGACATTTTAGCGCGGCAGTTAGGTGCGCGCATTGGTGACAAGGTGACGTTATTTTTGCCTGAAGCATCATTGACTGTGGCTGGTATTGTTCCTCGGTTAAAACGTTTTACTTTAGTTGGAATTTTTAAGGTGGGCGCAGAATTAGATGCGAACCTTGCGATTATGCATATTGCTGATGCTAGTAAATTGAAGCGTTTAGGTGGTGGGGCAGAAGGCTTGCGTTTGAAACTAGATGACTTATTCACTGCGCCAGAAACTGCCAGGCAAGTAGCGCTTGAGTTGCCCGGGCAATACTGGACCAGCGACTGGACTCGGACTCATGGCAGTTTATTTCAAGCCATACAATTGGAGCGAAGGATGCTTGGCCTTTTGCTGATGCTTGTAGTGGCTGTAGCAGCGTTTAATATTGTATCAACACTGGTGATGCTAGTCGTAGAAAAGCAGGCAGATATCGCTATTTTGAGAACCCTGGGTGCAAGTCAGAAAGACATAATGGGCATCTTTATAGTACAAGGCAGTATTATTGGTTTTTTGGGCACATTAATTGGCACATTGTTAGGTGTCGTGCTCGCTCTTAACATTACTGAAATAGTGGACTGGGCCGAACAAATGTTTGGCTTTAAAGTGCTTAGTGCTGATGTATACTTTATTAGTTACTTTCCTTCCCAGGTTAGGTTTGAAGACGTTTTTTTGATCAGTGTTAGCTCATTTGTCTTATGTGTGATGGCGACTCTTTACCCAGCCTGGAGAGCATCTAAGGTTGAACCGGCAGAGGTGTTACGTCATGAGTAAGTGGGTATTACAGGCGTCTGGGTTAGTTAAATCCTTTAAAGATGGAGAACGCCAGGTTGACGTGCTCAAAGCATTAGACTTGCAGCTGGCCGAAGGCCAAAGCATGGCTATAATTGGTAGCTCTGGGTCTGGTAAAAGTACGTTATTGCAGCTGTTAGCAGGTCTAGAACAACCAGATGCTGGAGAAGTGTTGGTTGCGGGGGAATGCTTATCTAGCCTTACTGGCAATCAAGCCGCTTCTCTTCGCAACCGCAGGCTTGGCTTTGTTTTTCAGTTTCATCACTTACTGGCAGAATTTAGTGCCCTAGAAAACGTTATGTTGCCTCATATCATGGCAGGCAATAAGCCTGCTGTTGCTAAGAAAAAAGCAACAGCAATGTTACAAAGGGTGGGTTTAGATGAGCGGACCAGCCATCGTCCTGGGGCTCTTTCTGGAGGTGAGCGCCAAAGGGTGGCGATAGCACGCGCCTTGGTAAATGAACCGGCATGTTTATTGATGGATGAGCCCACAGGTAATTTAGATCACCAAAATGCGCTACAAATTTTGGGTTTGCTAAAACAGCTTCAGCTAGATCTGGGTACAGCATTCATTGCAGTCACTCATGACTTAGAGTTAGCGAATAAATTAGATGTGCGGCTTAATTTACACGAAGGGAAGTTAGTCAGTTAAAGGTTTCGTTTAAGCCAGTTGCGCTTAACACGCCAAGCCCAAATCAATTGAACTGCATAAAAGACTATTACAGAAAAAATGATACCGCTTACAAAAGAGCCTGTGTAAAGTGGTTTCCATAGTAGGTGGAGTTGGTGGAAAAACCAAGCTCTAGACCATTCAAACTCTAGATTTAAGCCAGGAGTTTGTAAAATCCAACTGCCAAACTTATAATTTGCATAAAACATGGGTGCCATAGTGATTGGATTACTGATCCACACTAAGGCTACAGACAGTGGCAAATTAGCTCTCCAAAGAAGGGCTATTATGGCTGCTAAAAACATCTGTAGTGGCATGGGAATCATGCAACAAAAAACGCCTATGGCGCAGCCTCTAGCAACATTAGTACGTTTAAAACCCCACAGCTGAGCATCATGAAGTAAGGTATCTAACCAGCGAATAGATTTGTATTGGCTAAGTTTTTTTGAATCTGGACTAATGCGTTTAAAAAACTTCCGAGGCATGGTCTAACCTTATAAATAGTATCAGTAAGGCATTTTTTAGGCGCAAGCCTTACTTCCTAAGTATGCGCTTATCTATAAACTATTCCAAGGATTAGTGGGCTCAAGGATGAGACATTATGTATATCAATGGTCTTTTTTTATTATTTTTTTGGTGTCTAGGTTGGGCTAAATTGGGCTTTGTGTATGGGTCCTACCTAGTTGTTGCATTATTACTTTTGACATTGATAAGGCATACACGTCGTTTATCGGTGCTGGGTTTATTCGCATTTATTTTGGCTAGCCTAGGTCAATATAGTCACCTATTTAATCAATTTCCAAACCCTTGGGAAGGCAAAGATTTATTGATAAAGGCCTGTGTTGTAAAGGTAAATTCCAACCCCAACGGCACTAGTTTAATACTGACAGACGCTCAACTTGAGGTGCCTCTTGTTAAGCAAGGGCTTGATAACAGGCGTACTAAGCCCGTCTACCAAGGGATGCCAAACCTTCTATCTGGAAGGATCAAATTACATGTATACCCTCATACAAAAGCTGCACAACCACAATTTCACAGTTCAGACCACTCCCTAGGTTTGGCAGGTTTAATTGGTCAACAAGTGAATGTAATTGGACGTTTAAAGGGAGCTAAAAATTACCTTAATAGCCAATCCTATGATTATGTCTGGTGGGCTGCTTTAGAGGGTCAAGTAGCATCTGGCTACGTAAAACAGTGGCTTGGTACTGGAGGTGAATGCGGTGGAATAGATAAGCCAAAGTTGGCGTTGGAAAAAATACGTCAAGAACTTTGGCAGGGCCTACAGAATTATTCTAAAACCCAACAAATGTCAGCAGTATCTGTGGCGCTTTGGGGAGCGCTTATACTAGGTCAAACCTCAGCATTGAACTCAGAGCAATGGCAGGTGTTAGCAGCGACTGGCACAACCCATTTGTTAGTGATTTCTGGACTACATGTGGGGTTAGTAGCGGTTTTAGCGATGCTTTTGGTGCGTTTGCTGACATTACCCTTTAGCATTGGCAGCAGTCTAGGCATAAGGCTTGGGGCCTGGGTAGGTTTAGTTGCAGCTTTGTGTTTTGCTTTACTTAGCGGTTTTGGTCTGCCAGCTCAGCGGGCTGTAATAATGCTAACAGGCTTGATGTGGGGGGCTATGTGGGGACTTCAGTTAAGCTTTTCTCAGCGATTATTTTTTGCGTTTTTTGTGACTCTTATAATGCAGCCTGTAAGCGCCTCAAGTTTAGGCTTTTGGTTGTCATATACTGCTGTATTCGCTCTGGGTCTAGTATGGTATCGGTCAGTCGATAGGCCATGGTGGTCTCGTGTAATACAGTTGTTTGCAGCTCAAGGCGCTTTATCTTTAATATTGCTGCCGGTCATCGCAATAGGTACGGGTCAACTTAGCGTGGTTGGCCCTTTGGTTAATATTCTTTTAGTGCCTCTATTTAGTGTATTTTTAATTCCTTTATTATTGCTTATCAGTATTGTGCTGATGTTCATTGGCCTCCCACAATTTGTCTTTACAGCTATAGATTTGACGTTAATTACTCTGTGGCAATGGTTAGAGAGTCTAGCAGGGTTAGCTTGGGTGCAGGTATTTGTGGGTTGGTTACCGTGGGAGGGCTTTGTTTCCTTGCTGATAGTGGGCTGCCTTTGTCTAATAATAAGACGTTGGCACTGGCCAATGTTTATTTTGTGGTTACCCTTGGGGCTTTTTTTAATACTTGAACAGCTTCCCAGTTTGAGTTCAAAGGATATCAATGGTGTTTCTGCCAAAAACAAAATCAGTAGTAAAAATCCAGTGGTTGTCACTGTATTAGATGTGGGTCAAGGTTTGAGTGTTTGGGTGCGCCAAGGTGAGCACAATATGCTTTATGATGTGGGCAACAGTTACCCAAGCGGTTTTAACTTAGTTGATGCGGTGATTTTGCCAGAAATGTTGTCCCAAAATGTCACTAATCTGGATATGTTGGTGATAAGTCATTGGGATACGGATCATAGTGGCGGACTAAAGGAGCTCATCAAACGACAAACAGTGAAGCGAATTATCTTACCGTCAGAAAGTAATCAAAAGGGTAATCAAGTCTGGGCTAACTATGATGTAACGGTCAGTCGGTGCTCCACGACTTCTTGGGAAAGTTTGTGGAAAAAACAGCCAACCAGTCTCATGTGGCGTCAAATAGCCTTGGCAGATTATGGGCTTGTTGGTAATAACGCTTCGTGTGTCATATTACTTAATATGTTTGGTCGACAAGTGTTGATCGCAGGCGACATTGAGGCTAAAGCAGAAGGGATTTTGTTAAAAAAATTGGATGAGCTAGGTGTTTCTAACTTGGCCAGTGATGTTCTTATTGCGCCTCATCATGGGAGTAAAACATCATCAACGAAAGCCTTTTTGGCCACTGTGATGCCTGCCTATGTGTTGATTTCTGCAGGTAAGAATCATTTCTATGGGCACCCTCATAACGTCATTACAGCTGCTTATTGGAAACAAGGTAGTCAATGGTATAACACAGGTAGACATGGTCAGATTAAAGTGGTGTTTAAAACTAATGGTGACTACCAAGTAATGCCTTATGTTCGTTAACGTTAAGGTCTATTTAACTTAAGCTACAAGGGGATCACATAAGGGCTTGATAGCACTCTGGTGTGGGTTATAATGGCCCATAATTGGTGGCTAAATGATATGTAGGATGTAGCTCAAGATGGAGCAAAGGTGACACGAAAAATACTAACTGTGTGGTTAAATGCATGGTACAAAGGCGCCTGGTGGTTAACTTTGTTGGTGCCGCTGGCTAGCATTTATGTTGGGCTTCGAAGTTGGCATCTGAGTAGGCTGCCTAAAGTGTCCAAAAACCCACTACCGCTAGTAATTATTGGTAATATTACTATTGGTGGAACCGGTAAGACCCCACTTGTAGTAGCTCTTGTAGAGGCATTAAAAAATAAAGGTTTACGCTGCGCTATTATTAGTAGAGGTTATGGTGGCACCGTAGGGGTAGGTCCCCATTGCGTGACAACCAAGGATGTCGCTCAAATGGTAGGAGATGAACCAATATTGTTGAGGCGCTTAACTGGCGTGCCTGTGGTTGTAGGATCATGTCGAAAATCCAGTATAGAGTGGCTAGCCAAGCAAGAAAAATTTGACTTAATAATTAGTGACGATGGTCTCCAACACAGTGCTATAAAGGGTGATGTGGAATGGTGCTTAGTGGATGGTACTAGAGGCCTTGGTAACGATATGTGCATACCAGCTGGGCCCCTAAGAGAACCGTCACAGAGATTGGCACAAGTAGATCAGGTGTTTACAACGGGACTGCCTAGTAGTGCCGTCACCAAACAACTACTGCATTATTTGAAAGACCAGGTTCCATGTTACCTTCAGCCCCAACTGGACCAATTAAAACGTGTATGTGATGACCAAGAGGTGACTTGGCCTAAAGATAAATCTAATGTTGTTGCTGTTGCCGCTATAGGTAATCCACAACGTTTTTTTGATAATTTGTCTAGTCGAGGTTATCAAGTTGATGGCCAAGGATATGCAGACCACTATCTATTTAAAGCACATGACTTACCTGTAAAACCACTCATAATGACAGCCAAAGATGCTGTTAAATGTAAGAGGCTAGCACAAGCTACAACCAGCCAGCCAGCTATGCCATGGCTATATGCCACGCAGTCATTAACAATACCCCCTGCGCAAATTGACGCGTTATTGCTAAAACTAGGCTTATAACTTATAGCCTAAAACACTGAATGAATATGGAGTCCTATGGATAAGAAATTGTTAGAAGTGCTAGCCTGTCCAGTAAGCCATGGCCAATTGTTTTACCACTCGCAAACAAACGAGCTTTTTTGTCCTGCAAGTGGTTTAGCTTATCCTATTGACGCAGGTATACCTGTGTTGTTAGAGGCCAAATCACGAGCGCTTACTGAACAAGAGAAACAAGTTTAATGGCGTTTTCTGTGGTGATCCCTGCACGGTTTCAATCCAGCCGTTTACCGGGTAAGCCCTTGATGGATCTTGGTGGTTTAAGCATGCTTGAAAGAGTCTACCAGCAAGCGTGTAAAAGTGGCGCATCGCAGGTATACATCGCCACAGATCATTTAGGAATTATGGATCATGCTAAGGATTTTTGTGACCATGTGATTATGACCCGTGAAGACCATTTGACCGGCACTGATCGCCTACAGGAAGTAGTCGAACATCTTGGCTTACCAGAAGATCATATTGTGGTGAACGTACAGGGTGATGAACCTTTAATTCCTCCGAAGCTGATAGACCAAGTAGCCAATAATTTACAGCTTTTTTCTAATGCTTCCATAGCCACCTTGGCAGAGCAGATCAATGACGTAGAACAGGTCTTTGACCCTAATGCTGTGAAGCTAGTGCGCAACGCTGCTAACATGGCCATGTACTTTTCCCGTGCACCATTACCGTGGGACCGCAGTTGGGGTAAACCTCAAAGTAATGTGCTGCAAAGGGATGTTTATCTGCGCCATATTGGTCTTTATGCATACCGGGTGGGGTTTCTTCATCGTTACATCACCTGGTCTCAGGCAGAATACGAATCATTAGAAAGCCTTGAGCAACTTAGAGCGCTACATCATGGGGAAGGTATACATGTTGATCTAGCGCCACAGGGCATGCCTGGTGGTGTTGATACACCTGAAGATCTAGCTCGAATGCGAGAATTTTTAGCTTCTGTGCCTTTGGTGCATGCATGACGCCAAAGATTAACGTTAGCCTTAAACCCTACAATACCCTTAACTTAGATGTTAATGCACACTATTTTGTAACCATCAGTAGCATTGAAGACCTATATCAAGCATGCGACTTCTGTAAAGCTAATCAATGCCCATGGTTACTCATAGGCGGAGGTAGTAATCTTGTCTTGACGCAGGATTTTGAAGGCTTAGTTATGGTTATGGCGATGAATCAAGTCATATGGCCATCCAGTGAGGTTCCAAAGAGTGCATCTGAAAGATTTATCGTGTGCGCGCAAGCTGGTTGTGAGTGGGACTGGTTGGTTCAAGAATCCATCATAAGAGGTGCCAGTGGCCTAGAAAACTTATCACTGATTCCTGGGCAAGTAGGTGCGGCACCGATTCAAAACATAGGCGCCTATGGAGTGGAACTTAAGCACTGTCTTGACAGCGTTCAAGTATTTGATTTTGATACGGGGAAGTTATTTCAACTCAACGCTAGCGATTGCGAACTTGGTTATAGAGATAGTGTATTTAAACGTCACCGCCACTGGATTGTAATTCAAGTTAATTTAAGCTTGAGTTATGAGTATGCACCGCAGCTTCACTACGGCATTATTGCAGATACGATCACATTACTTTTGGGGCAGCTTGTAGACAGTGTTTCACCTCAACAAGTACGCGATGCTGTTATGCATATTCGCCGCTCAAAGTTACCGGATCCAAATCTTATCCCCAATGTAGGCAGTTTTTTTAAGAACCCATTAGTGACTAGTGAGAAAAAATTAAACCTTGCCAAAACATGGCCAGGCCTTGTGGCTTATCCAGTAGCTCCAGGGCATCATAAATTAGCTGCAGGTTGGCTCATCGACCAGTTGGGTTGGAAAGGGTTTAGGCAAGGGGACGTGGGAGTTCATGAGCATCAAGCTCTAGTGCTGGTTTGTTCTGGCGATGCTAAGGGTTGGGATGTTTTAAACTTGGCTCAGCGTATAAAGGCTGATGTGGACGCTCAGTTTGGTGTTAGCTTAGAAATAGAGCCTCGGCTGTTTGACAGCCGAGGCGAGTTTGACCTATGAGGTTAAGCTAAACGCTTAACCTTCATTTGCGGCAGCTTGTTCAGCAGCCGCTTTTTCACGACGGCGCTTCTCTCGTGGGTCATTATGAGCACGTTGGCCAGAAGCCCGTGGAGCAGGAACCTCTTCTACAGGTGTTGGTATTGCATCTTCTATCGTAACAACAACTGCTGCTTCGACAGTTTTTTCGACAACTGCTTCTACCACGTTATCTACTACCACCTCAGCTGTTTTCTCAACGAAGGTCTCTACAACCGTTTCAACCTTAACAACTGCTGGGGTTTCAATAGGCGCTTCAGTGGCTACTTCTACCAACGGTTCAGCCACTTCCTCTAAAGAAACTTCAGTTTCAACTGTTTTTTCAGCAGCAACATTAGTTTCAGGCACAGCGACTGTTTCGTCAATGCTTTCAACAACAGCTTCAACAGCTTCAACAGCTTCAACAGCTTCAACAGCTTCAACAGCTTCAACAGCTTCAACAGCTTCAACAGCTTCAACAACAGGCTTCGCTTCTTTAGGCTTACGCTCCCGAGGTTTGCGCTGACGAGGCTTTTTGTCACTTGTTTCTTTCTTAGTTGCTGCCTGCGCATCTGAGGTTTCCACATCAGCAGTAATCACGGCATCAATGGGTGCAACGATGTCAGTGCTTAAAGTAGCTTCTTGGGTTACTAAAGCGGCGTCTGTAGTAACTTCTAAAGACGGCTCAGAATTTTGCTTAGGATTGCTCCGTTTGCCACTACGATCACGACGACGCTTTTGGTCGCGCGTGCGGTTGGCATTAGATTCGTAAGCTTCCTCGGCTACTATTGGGCTTTGCTCAACAGCTTCAACTACCTCTGGTGCCTTTGGTTCGCGACTTTTGTTGCGAGTGTCCTGGCGTCTGTTGTTACGCTTGTCATCTGCACTGCGGTCGTGTTTACGTTCTGAGTTGCGAGAATCTGTTGACGCTTCATTACGTGAGTTATTGCGAGAATCTGTTGACGCTTCATTACGTGAGCTACTGCGAGAATCATTGTTTGATTCATTGCGTTTGTCATCACGTGATTCAGTGCGTCGATTACCATTGCGGCTACGGCGGCGGTCATCGTTTTGATTACGGTTTTGAGTATTACGAGAACTGTTTCGAGACTCATTACGTGATTCATTGCGAGAAGGTGGCGCTTTAACAGAAACTTTGTCTTCCGCCTTAACTCTTGGCTTACCATTAAGTAAATTGCTCAAAGCTTGAGCAATACGTGCACCTAAGCCTTGAGACTTGGGAGGTTTAATAGGTGCAATGCTAGCCTTAACTGACGTAGGAGTTTCTATTTTTGGAGCTTGCTTAGCTGGTTGGATGCTTGAAACTGCAGGCTTTTCTGTAGCCAACGGTGTCTTTGCATCAAACTCTTTTGCATCAAAGTGATGTTGAACTAAATCGATTTCGTAGCTAGTTTCAGAAGCCTGAGCAGCTTCATGGTCATCACGTAAGCGACTCACTTCAAAGTGAGGAGTGTCCATTTGTGGGTTAGGTATAATTACAACACGAACACCTGCTGTCTTTTCAACTTCCAAAATTTCAGAACGCTTCTCATTCAATAGGTAAGTTGCCATGTTGACAGGCAACACTACGCGTATTTCAGCGGAGCGATCCTTACTGGCTTCTTCGTTGATTAAACGAATGATAGACAAGGCCAAAGATGCTACATCACGGATGCTACCTTGACCGCTACAACGTGGACATACGATACCAGAAGTTTCACCTAGTGATGGGCGTAAGCGCTGGCGAGACATTTCCATCAAACCAAAGCGTGAAATACGTCCAACCTGAACACGGGCACGGTCAAGTTTTAAGCTGTCGCGAAGCTTGTTCTCAACAGCACGTTGATTGCGCATTGGGCCCATATCTATAAAATCGATGACCACCAAACCACCCATGTCACGCAAACGCAGCTGGCGAGCAATTTCTTCTGCTGCTTCTAGGTTTGTGTTTAATGCCGTTTCTTCAATATCGCTGCCTTTGGTAGCACGAGCTGAGTTAATATCGATCGACACTAAAGCTTCAGTAGGGTCAATAACAATAGCACCACCAGAAGGCAGTGTTACTTCGCGCTGAAAAGCAGTTTCAATTTGTGATTCAATTTGGAACCGGTTGAACAATGGAATTTCTTGGTCATAGAACTTAATTTTGCTCTCATAACTAGGCATTACTTGTTGTACAAAAGTTAATACGTCCTGGTAGACCTTAGGCTCATCAATTAACACCTCGCCAATGTCTTGACGTAAGTAATCACGCATTGCGCGTATGATAACGTTGCTTTCTTGATAAATTAAGAACGGGGCGGCTTGTTTGTCAGACGCCGCGGTTATAGATTCCCACAATTGTTGTAAATAATCCAAATCCCACTGGATATCTTCTGCGCTGCGGCCAATGCCTGCTGTGCGAACAATAACACCAGACTCGGCAGGTACGTTAAGTTGATTCATCACTTCACGTAGTTGAGATCGTTCTTCACCTTCGATACGACGTGAAATGCCACCAGCCCTTGGGTTGTTAGGCATCAGTACTAGGTATCGACCAGCAAGGCTGATGAAAGTGGTTAAGGCTGCACCTTTATTGCCACGTTCTTCTTTGTCCACTTGAACAACAATTTCTTGACCTTCTTTAACGAGCTCTCGAATACTGGAACGACCACTTTGGGACGGATCCTTGAAGTATTCGCGAGAAATTTCTTTAAGAGGTAAAAAACCATGGCGTTCTGAACCATAGTCAACAAACGCAGCTTCTAAGCTAGGCTCTACACGGGTGATACGGCCACGGTAAATGTTGGCTTTTTTTTGTTCACGAGCGCCAGATTCGATATCTAGGTCGTACATACGCTGGCCATCGACCAGTGCAACACGCAACTCTTCAGAGTGGGTTGCATTAATTAGCATTCTTTTCATGGTATTCAATTTCTTGAAGCCCATTTACCCTACGGCAATTAATATGTTTACGGGTGTACTGGGGCCAAATAAAGCCCTTGCGGTATAGGAAACCGCTACCTTCTCGGATAAATATGACTTGCACTGTGCAGCTCATATTATGTTAATGGTCTGTTTTATTCAACAATATCAATCATATAGGTTAACCTTTATGTTAACTCACCAGCAGCAATTTTATAGTCAAAATGGCCCTGTTTATTCTATCGATTTGGCTATCATTTTCATGTGCTTGCTTCAGCACTGCAATCTTTTTTCAGACCGGTCCATGGGTAGGGTACATCTACACCTAAACACCAAGCATAAATTAATTCGCCGTAACTGGGTAAAACGGGTGGTTTTACTTTAAATAACTGGGAATACCCCGAGTTACAGCCTATTTCATTTGGATTTTGCGGTGCTCGGTATACATCGAGTGTAAACGGCAAAATCAACGGGCTAGGTTTGTCAAACCCCACCTAAAAATTTGTTTGCTGACTTGGGCTATTAAATTTGGGCCCAACAACTGATTTATTGTCAGTTCCAGCAGCCACTATGTTACCATTCACACCCTTAGCTCGCAATTAATAAAGCCATTAGTTTTTCATTTATGCAACAAAAGCCGACTCCTCCACCTGAATTAACCGCCACAGCTGTAAAATATATCTCTATCGACGATGATAGAGCCGGTCAGCGTATCGATAACTTTCTTATGACGCACCTTAAAGGCGCACCCAAAAGTCTAATCTACCGTATTGTTAGAAAGGGTGAAGTGCGTGTTAACAAAGGGAGAATTAAGCCTGATTACAAGCTAAAAGATGGTGACATTGTCCGAGTTCCCCCAGTTAAATTGCCTGAGCCCAATGCACCAGCAGCAGTGAGTAAGGGTCTGGAACAGCAGCTACGTGATGCCATTCTATATGAAAGTCCAGGTCTGCTAATAATCAATAAGCCCCATGGCTTGGCCGTTCATGGGGGTAGTGGAATTAATCTTGGTTTGATTGAAAGCCTTCGACAGTTATACCCTAACGAGCGTTCATTGGAGCTTGTACATCGCCTAGACAGAGATACTTCTGGCTGCATCATGGTTGCTAAAAAGCGCTCAACCTTGCGGGCGATCCATGCCCAACTTAGGGATGGGGGCATTGATAAAGTGTATCAGGCATTGGTGATTGGAGGATGGCCTAGATCCTGCCAAAAAGTAGATGCGCCACTGATGAAAAACGTGGTGCAATCTGGCGAACGGATGGTACGTGTGGAACAAGAGGGCAAACGCAGTATTACTCGCTACAAAGTGCTACAGGGTCTAGGTCAGTTCACTTTGATCGAGGCTAAGCCTATTACCGGAAGAACCCATCAAATTCGTGTTCATTGTCAGCACATGGGTCATCCTATTGTTGGCGATCCTAAGTACGGTGTCGACCAAATCAACCAAGCACAGCGTCAGTTGGGATTGAATCGCTTGTTTTTACATGCTGCTCAGCTACGTTTAACAGACCCAAGCACTGAAAAGAAAATAGACGTTCGTGCCCCATTAGATCTTCGTTTGCAGCAAGCTATTAAACGGTTGAGTTAATAATCGACTAGCGCGTACTTGCGCTGGTGCTAGTCCACTTGTTTAGTTATGCTGCAAACCGTTTTAAAAATACACCTAGGTATCGCTCATGTACAACACGGATCTGGATAAGAATCAGGCTAATTTTCAAAGTCTTTCTCCTTTATCATTGCTTAAGCGGGCCGCTGAGGTCTACCCATCTATAGACGCTCAAGTATATGGAGACATCCGGCGTACTTGGTTACAAACCTATCAACGCTCTTGTGCTATGGCTAACGCTCTAAATAACAGAGGGATTGGCTTGGGCGACACGGTATCCGTGGTGTCTCATAACGGCCCAGAATTGTTTGAGTCGCATTACGCAGTACCTATGGCTGGAGCAGTGCTAAATGCAATTAACACAAGGTTAGACGCGGCCACTATTGGATTTATTTTTGATCACGCAGAAACTAAAGTGGTTTTTGTTGACAGGGAGTTTTCAGAGACCGTGGCACAAGCTCTTACCTTATGCAAAGCCAGCCCTTTAGTTGTTGATATAGATGACCCTACGTTTGAGGGAGGGAGCTTAATAGGTAAGCTAGATTATGAACAGCTATTAGCCGAAGGCGATCACGACAGTGATTGGCACATGCCTTTAGACGAGTGGCAAGCCATTAGTTTAAACTATACATCAGGTACTACAGGCAACCCAAAAGGGGTGGTTTATCATCACCGGGGAGCGTATTTAACAGCCATGAACATGGCCCTGACCTGGGATATGCCTAAATACCCAATTTTTATGACAGTTGTGCCCATGTTTCATTGTAATGGCTGGTGTTTTCCTTGGACTACAGCACTACTTGCAGGCACAAATGTTTTTATAAGGCATTTAAAGCCAGAAATAATGCTTGATCTTATCAGGCAAGAAAAAGTGACTCATTTTGGAGGAGCGCCGATCGTCCTCAATATGATTAATAATGCAGATGATGAGTTTAAACAAGGCATCAACCACCAAGTTAAGGTGATGACAGCTGGCGCAGCGCCTCCAGCTGCGGTTATAGAGGCTATGGAAGACTTGGGTTTTCAAGTCACTCACGTCTATGGTTTAACTGAAACCTATGGTGCTTGTGTGATTTGTGAGTGGCAACCTGAACTCTGGGGCCATTTAACTCAGCCCCAGCAAGCCGCACTGAAGTCTCGACAAGGTGTTAGGGGACCTTCCCAAGAAGACCACTTAGTAATGCATACTGATACCATGGAGCCTGTTCCTAAAGATGGTAAAACCATCGGTGAAATATGCCTGCGTGGAAATATGGTAATGAAAGGTTATTTAAAAAACCCCACAGCCACTGCTGAGGCATTTGCAGGAGGTTGGTTTCGTACGGGTGACCTTGCAGTTTGGCATAGCGATGGCTATATGGAAATTAAGGATCGTGCAAAGGACATAATTATCTCAGGTGGAGAAAATATTTCTTCAATTGAAATTGAGGGCGTACTATATAGCCATCCAGCTATTTTAGAGGCTGCAGTAGTGGCTAGGCCTGACAAAAAATGGGGTGAAACACCATGTGCATTTGTTACCCTAAAGGCTGGTGCTCAAGTATCAGAGGAAGAGCTGATTATTTACTGTAAATCGAATATGGCACGATTTAAAGTCCCTAAAAATGTTGTTTTTGGGTCTCTACCAAAAACAGCTACGGGGAAAATACAAAAATTTGTATTACGTAAAATGGTGCCTGCATAAAAAAAATCAGGTAGACTTTTAAAAAATAAACAAGCCTTTACTGCTTGGATACTTTGTAATTATTGGAGACATGTAAACCCTATGGGTGATCTTATTGATAAAGCTCAAGTTTACTCCTTTGCTAATGAACTGATGTTCTCTGGCAAAAAAGTCAGCGTGCAAACTGTTGCAGAATTGATGGACATTGAAGCAACTGAAGAATTAGGCAATAAGCTTGAGCATTGGTGGATGGAGCAGGAAAGTTTGATCACTTTTCGCCACACTATGTCTCCCCAAAATCGGCCAAATGTGCCAGAAACGGTGTATCAGTCAGTACAGCTAATTTGGGACAACGCTCTGAAAGATGCTCGCTTAGAGCTTGAGCTGGCGGTAAAAAAAGATGCTCCAAGCATCGTGTCTGGAATTGCTTTAGAGGATGAATTGTATTTGTCTAAATCCCAGCTTGAAACGCTAGAAGACTCTAATCAGCGTTTGCGGACACAGTTAACTGAAAGCCAGCATAATGTAAAAAATCTAGAAGCTGAGCGAGCTATGCTGCGTAGCAATTTGCAATCCTCGGAAACTAACGTAAGTACTATGAGCCACAAAGTAGCCGAGTCTAAGGGTGAAATGCAGCGCGCCCAGGTTAGCAGCGAAGAAGCTAAGAAACAGTTAGATAACCGAATGAAAGAAGAGGGCGTTCGTCATCAAGAAAACATCAGTAAGGTAAAGAACAAGATGAGCTATTACAGCCATCAACTGGACAAGCTTAGAGACGAGTGGGGCAAAAAAGAAATTGCGCTAAACTCTCAGGTTCAAGACTTGCAAGGTGAGATGGCTAGAAGTGCGGTGACTCATGATACGCAGTTTAGTCAAATTCGAAGCCAGGACGAAGAATTGCGTAAGTATCGAGGGGAAATTACTAGTCAGTCTCGCAACATGTCTAAATCCACCAGTCAGGCTTTGGCATCTACAAACCGACTGAAACGCCTTGAAAGCGAACTTCAACAACGAGAGTTTGACATCAAGGAATTAAAAAATCGCACAGTAGTAGACAAGTCTGATACCGCCAGGCGGGAAAAGGATTTACGTACATTGTTAAAATCTAGAGACGGTGAAAACTTCGAAATTAACAGTAAACTTAACGAACTTCAACGCACTCTTATTGCGCGTGAAGAAGAGATAAGACGTTTAACCGCAAAGCTTTAGACTAGGTCTTCTTATCAACCATCATCGATGCCGTGCCGTCAGCCACTAACTTACCATTCACAAAACATTGTGTTTTAAGGCTAACACGGCCACGGCGCTCGTTGATTTCCTCAACAGTTACTGTTGCTTGTACGGTATCGTTAATAAACACGGGCGCTCTAAATTTTATTTGCTGTTCTAGATAAATACAGCCAGGTCCTGGTAATTGTGTCCCCAGCACTGTTGAAATTAGCCCAGCGCTTAACATGCCGTGGGCAATGCGAGCTTTAAATGGCGTGGTTGCAGCGTAATCTGCGTCCAGATGCACTGGGTTTGTATCGCCTGTAATTGTCGCAAAGGAGTCAATGTCCTTTGCAGTAAAGGTTTTTTCATAACTTGATGTCATGCCAATGGATAAATCTTCTAAGTAATAACCATGTTGATTTTGCATATTTTTCGCCGTTTAAAGTTGCCTCGTGAGTTCTTCGTGGAACCCGTGGGTCAGCATGATAGGCATTATTTCGCTTGGCTACAAATGTCAGGATAAAATTAGTTTAAATTAATGCATATTAGTCAAAATAAACACACAAACGAAAGAAAGAGCAAAAGCCATGAGCGATTATCAAGCCCCTTTAGAAGAAATGAATTTTGTAGTTAACCGCTTGCTTGATTTAACAAACTTTTCCAAGGCCATCGACAATGAAGATGCCAGTGAAGGCTTGTTGCAAGCAGTATTGGTAGAAGCTGATAAGTTAGCGAGCCAAGTATGGGCGCCAATTAATGCATCAGGTGATCAAGAGGGGGTCAAGTTAACTGATGAGGGTGTTAAGTCTGCTAGTGGTTTTAAACAGGCCTACCAAGAATATGCGCAAGGGGGTTGGAGCAGTCTTTACTTTGATGAGCAATATGGAGGTCAGGGTTTGCCTTTTAGTTTTGCTATGCCAGTAGCTGAAATGACCAATGCAGCCAACATGTCTCTTGGGCTTTGTCCTATGCTTACTGCAGGCGCCATTGAGGCGATTGCCGCCCATGGTAGCGAGTCGTTAAAAGACACCTACTTAGAAAAAATGGTGAGTGGGCAGTGGACCGGCACTATGAACCTTACTGAGCCCCATGCAGGCACAGACTTAGCTGTCATTTCGTCTACAGCTACCCCTGAGGGTGATCATTTTTTGATCAAAGGTCAAAAAATCTATATCACTTGGGGTGATCATGACATGACTGATAATATCATTCACTTAGTGCTTGCCAAGTTGCCTAACGCACCCGAAGGTGTGAAAGGCATTTCATTATTTTTAGTGCCTAAGTTTTTGGTGAATCCAGATGGAGGCATAGGCAAGCGCAATGATGCGTACGCAATTAATACAGAACACAAGCTTGGAATTCATGCGAGCCCAACCTGTGTAATGAGCTATGGTGATAATGGTGGCGCTATTGGTTATCTTATAGGGCAGCCTCACCAAGGGTTGTCAGCTATGTTCACTATGATGAATAACGAACGCTTGGTGGTTGGCTTGCAAGGAGTTAGTTTGTCTGATCGAGCTTACCAAGGGGCTTTGAAATATGCTCGTGAGCGGATTCAGTGTGCAGCTCCAGGCACTAAACAGCGTGGTGCCATAATTCATCATCCAGACGTGCGCAGAATGTTGATGACCATGCGCAGCCTCACAGAGGCCGGTCGTGCCATTGCTTACATTACGGCCGCTCAAATTGATTTAAGCCACAATGCAAAAGATGAAATCACTCGAGCCTTGGCGAAAAAACGAGTGGATTTATTAATTCCGATTGCTAAGGGCTGGTGCACCGAAGTTTCTCAAGAAACAACTTCTCTTGGTGTACAGGTATATGGGGGTATGGGTTTCATTGAAGAAACTGGAGCTGCCCAACATCAAAGAGACGCACGCATTCTAACTATCTATGAAGGTACTACGGGTATTCAAGCATTAGATCTTGTTGGTAGAAAGACCTTGTTTGATCAAGGCGCAGCGATGGCTGACTTGGTACAACAAATGCGTCACGACCTCCTTACACATGGCGAAGCAGTGTCCAAGCAGCACCATGGTTATATGACTGAGGCCATCGATGGTCTTGAGTCCAGTTACCAAAGGTTACTTGAACAAGCACCAGGTGATGTTATGTTTGCTGGATCAATAAGTTTTGATTTATTAATGCTCAGTGGCTATGTATGTGGTGCATGGCAGATGATCCGAAGTGCTGGACTTGTAGCAATGGAAGAAAATGAGCGATTTAAATCGAATAAGTTGGCTACTGTGGCCTATTATTTAGATCATATATTGCCTCGTTTTGAAGCTCACCGTCGTTCTATTGTTTCAGGAAGCCAAAGCGTTATGGCTATTGGCCCCGATGACTTATAAAGCTCAGGTTATGGGCTAGTGAGGTCTAGCTCAAAGCAAGCTAACCAATAAAGGTTTCTTAGGGCTTTTGATCTTCTGTTTAGGTAATATATTTTTTGAGCAATAAAAAACCAGAACAAGTCTGGTTTTTTATTGCTCAAAAAATAGAAAGAATTTACAATGCCTTATCCAACTCTGGAACGGCTTCAAACAAGTCTGCAACTAAGCCATAGTCAGCCACCTGAAAAATAGGTGCTTCTGAATCTTTGTTAATAGCCACAATGGTTTTAGAATCTTTCATGCCCGCCAAGTGCTGAATAGCACCAGAAATACCCACAGCAATATACAGATCTGGAGCAATCACTTTACCGGTTTGGCCAACTTGATAGTCATTAGGCACAAACCCTGCATCTACTGCTGCACGTGAGGCACCTACAGCTGCTCCTAACTTGTCTGCAACACTGTCTAGCATGTGAAAGTTTTCACCATTTTGCATACCACGGCCACCTGAGATAACGATAGAAGCAGAGGTAAGCTCTACACGCTCAGATTCTGAAGTAGACACGCCAACAAAACGAGAAAGGCCTGAATCAGCTGCGGCAGTGCTTGTTTCAATAGCCGCATCACCACCGGTTTCAGCTGCAGCATCAAATTTGGTAGTACGCACTGTGATCAGCTTAATAGAGTCACTTGATTGTACTTTAGCCATAGCGTTTCCTGCATAAACAGGTCGCACAAACGTATCAGCTGAAATGACTTCGCTAATTTCAGAAATCTGACTTACATCCAATAAAGCCGCTGCGCGAGGCATAAAGTTTTTGCCAAATGTAGTGGCGGCAGCTAAAACGTGGGTGTAGTTTCCAGCTAGTGAAACAACCAAATCAGCAACGTTTTCTGCTAAGAAGCCTTCAAGTGAAGCGTCGTCTGTAAGCAGGACGCGATTAATACCTACGACCTGGGAAGCTGCTTGAGCCGCCCCAGAGCAGCCGTTTCCTGCAACAAGTAGGTCAATATCGCCGCCAATTTGCTGGGCAGCTGTCACAGTGTTTAAAGTAGCGCCAACTAGGGTGGCGTTATCATGTTCTGCAATAACTAAAATGCTCATATTAGCTCCTTAAATAACCTTAGCTTCGTTGCGTAGCTTTTCAACTAATTCAGCAACATTTTCAACCATCACGCCTGATGCACGGGCAGGGGGCTCCATCACTTCAATTGTAGTCATGCGATTAGCTGTATCTAAGCCTAAGTCTGCAATATCTATTTTTTCAAGCGGCTTACGTTTGGCTTTCATTACATTGGGTAATGAAGCGTAACGCGGCTCATTTAAACGTAAGTCTGCAGAGATAACAGCAGGTATATTCACATTAATTGTTTCTAAGCCTGAGTCTACTTCACGTGTCACTTGGGCGGTGCCATCCACAATCTCTAGTTTTGAAGCAAAGGTGGCTTGAGGCCAACCTAATAAGGCAGAAACCATCTGTCCAGTCTGGTTGCATTCGTCATCAATGGCTTGCTTGCCCACTAAAACTAAGTCTGGGGTTTCTTTTGCAACGATAGCTTTAAAGATTTTAGCAAGAGCTAACGGTTCTAAAACATCCTCAGTAAGCACCAAGATTGCACGGTCAGCACCTAGTGCTAGGGCGTTACGGAGGGTTTCTTCAGACTTGGCTGCGCCAATCGATAGAACAATCACTTCTTCAATAGTGCCAGCTTCACGCAAGCGAATGGCTTCTTCTACTGCATTTTCGCAGAAGGGGTTCATTGTCATTTTGGCATTGGTTAGGTCAATGCCAGATTTATCTGCCTTAACGCGGGCTTTGACCTGAGGGTCTAGTACGCGCTTTACGCCAACTAAAACTTTCATGCACATGATCTCAATAAAATATAAAAGGAAACACTAGTTTTTACTAACGTTACTAAAAGCAGGCATTTTAAACCTGCACGGGCAGAAGTCAACGCTGCTCTCTATATAATTAAGCCTGAGGCAAGTTAATGCTGCAGGCTAAAAATTTCTCTTATTATTGCGGTAACTTGTTAAGCGCGCAATTTGACATTAGTCGGGTCGAAAGGTGACTCTTCAACCACAGTCGCTTTGTACATTTCACCCAAAATTTCAATTTCAAGTTCAGTGCCAATAATGGCAAGTTCTGGTTTAACCATGCCAAGAGCAAGTGACTTGCCTACACGCCATCCGTAACCACCGGAAGTTGAACGCCCTACAACCTCGCCATCCTTATAGATCGCTTCAGAACCACGTGCGTCTGCATCAGTTACACCGTGCACTTCAATCGTAGCAAAGGCATTTTCCGCACCGCGGTTCTCCCACGCAGTAAGTGCTTCTTTGCCGATAAAGTCGCCTTCTTTATCCAATCGAACGAAACGACCAAGAGCCGACTCCATAGCAGAGTATTCAATTGACATCTCGCGAGGGATCAAGCGGTATGACTTCTCTAAACGCATGCTGTCCATGGCGCGAATGCCGAATGGCTTGATATCAAATTCTGCACCTGCTTTCATTACTTCATCAAAGATGTAATTTTGCATTTCGATAGGGTGGTGTAATTCATAACCCAACTCTCCAACAAAGTTAACTCGCAAGGCCTCAGCGGTAGCGTAACCCACGTTGATCTTTTTGCCAGTTAGCCACTTAAAACTAGCATTTGATAAGTCTGCGTCGGTGATTTTTTGTAACACTTCACGAGAACGTGGCCCAGCCAATACTAAAACTCCGGTATTGGTAGTCACGCGTTGGACGTCTACACTGCCATCGGTTGGCTTAAGTTTAAACAGGTAGTCGTGGTCATGGGTTTCAAATGCGCCAGCTGACACTAGGTAATAACTTTGTGGGCCAGTTTTATAAACAGTGTATTCCGAGCGCACTCCACCATTAAGGGTAAGCATGTGAACTAGTGAAATACGGCCGATAGTTTTAGGCATCTTGTTAGCAAAAATGTACTCTAACCATGCTTCAGCACCAGGGCCTTTAACAATGGCTTTGGCGAAGGCAGACATATCTAACAAGCCCACTTTTTCGGTCACATGCTTACATTCATTGCCCACAAATTCATGGTAATTAGATCGACGGAAAGAATTTTTTTCTACAATGGGGCCACCATCAAGAGGCTCAGAAAAGTTTTGATTCCATAAAACTTTGTCTACATCATCGGTAGCCAGCTCTTCTGCAGTTAGTGCGTAGTCCTTGGTAGGCATAAACCAGTTAGGACGTTCCCAACCGTAAACACTACCAAATACCGCGCCCAATGCTTTCATGCGGTCGTAGCAAGGTGTGGTCTTTAAAGGACGAGCAGCTTCACGCTCTTCATCTGGGTAATGTGTTGTAAATACGTTAGCGTAAGCTTCCTCGTTCTTTTCCTTTAGGTAACCTCGAGTCGCATAAGGCCCGAAGCGACGAGGGTCAACGCCCATCATATCTACAGTAGGCTCTCCATCAATCATCCATTCAGCTAGCTGCCAACCAGCGCCACCAGCAGCAGTAATGCCGAAGGAGTGGCCTTCGTTTAGCCAGAAGTTTTTAAGACCAGGTGCGGGTCCTACAATAGGGTTTCCGTCTGGAGTGTATGCAATGGCACCGTTGTATACTTCCTTAACGCCTACTTCGGCAAAGGCAGGCACGCGGTTCATACAGAACTCGATGTGAGGCATTAAACGATCTAACTCTTGGTTAAACAGTTCGTATTCACAGTCATCTGCTGGACCGTCAACATAAACGCAAGGTGCGTGTTTTTCGTATGGGCCCAACAATAAACCACCGGCTTCCTCTCGCAGGTAGTAACCGCCGTCGGACTCGCGTAAAACGCCCATTTCTGGTAAACCTTGCTTCTTACGCTCCAATATTTCTGGATGTGGCTCAGTCACAATGAACTGATGTTCGACTGGGATGACAGGGATATCTAGACCAACCATTTCACCTGTTTTACGGGCAAAACTACCAGTGCAAGACACCACATGGTCACAAGCAATATCTCCCTTATCAGTCTTAACTATCCAAGTGTGATCTACTTGCTGTTCAATTGCAGTCACAGATGTGAAACGATAAATTTCAGCCCCCATGTCTCTTGCACCCTTACACAGGGCTTGAGTTAGGTCTGCAGGCTGAATATATCCATCATCTGGGTGCTGAATAGCACCCAGCAAACCTTCTGTATTGCACAAAGGCCAAACTTCTTTAACTTGTTCAGGGGTAAGGAATTTAGTTTCTACCCCCACTGTTTTGGCAACACCTGCATAATACTTGTATTCATCCATGCGATATTCGCAGTTAGCCAAACGAATGTTTGACACCACAGAGAAACCCACACTCATACCCGTTTCTTTTTCGAGTTGATGATAAAAATTAACAGAATACTGGTGTAATTTTCCCACCGAGTAGCTCATATTGAAAAGGGGTAGCAAACCAGCTGCATGCCATGTAGAACCAGATGTCAGTTCTTTACGTTCAACCAAAACTACGTCGGTCCAGCCTTTTTTTGCCAAATGGTACAAAGTGCCTGCGCCGACAACACCACCGCCAATAACGACGACTTTAGCAGAAGATTTCATGTGTGTTTGCTCCCGAAGAAAGGGTAAGTTGCCCAATAAGCAATATTGCCATCAAGCGAAAATAAGGGAGAAATTTTACCCATCGGTACGGGGGCTAACTTGTCAAAAAGCGACTCACACTAACGAAGCACGAGACCTATAGATACAATGGCATACGCTCTCTATATAGAGCAACTTGTTTTACCGCGTTTTAACAAATATTGTTGATGGTAGGTTTCTGCGACATGATAGATTGCAGCAGGTTCGATAATAGTGACGATAGGCGCTCTAAATGAGCCGTTCCCGTTAAGCATTTTGCACATTTTATCGGCGTCTTGGTGTTGGCTTTCATTGTTGTAAAACACCACTGAGCGATATTGCGTCCCAAAATCTGGGCCCTGTTGATTAGGAGTAGTTGGATTGTGGTTTTGCCAGAATATTTCTAATAGTTGAGAGTAGCTTATAACGCTATCATCAAAGGTCATCTGGACCACCTCAGCATGTCCAGTATCACCTTGGCATATGGCATTATAATCAACCTCAGCAGTATGTCCGCCCATATAACCAACTGAGGTTGTGGTAACGCCGTTTTGTGCAGCAAAGAGGGCTTCTACGCCCCAAAAACAACCTGCGCCAAATGTTGCTATTTGTTCCATGTTAAGGCCTTCGTAAATATGTTTAGAGGGCCTACCTTAACGGGGCTTGGAGGATGACGCAAGCATATTTAGAAGCCTTATTTATGGGTGTCTATAAAGGCCTGGTGTCGGCTCAAAAAATACTTGTAAAAAGCCATTGCGATAAGCAAATAAAGTCTTAGGCTGGATAACCATTGTTTGGGGCTAACGCCCTGTTAATGGGCCGTGTATAATGCTCTTTTAAAAGCGTAACAGTAGAATCAATTCATGCAAGTCAAACAACGTGTACTCACAGGCATCACTACCTCTGGAACACCCCACTTAGGTAACTATCTAGGTGCGCTTAAACCCGCAGTGGCCGCCAGTCAAAAAGTGGATACTGATAGTTTTTACTTCCTCGCTGATTACCATGCGCTCATTAAATGCCAAGACCCACAGACCTTGCATCGTTCTGGTAGAGAAATAGCAGCAATTTGGCTAGCACTTGGTTTAGACACGGATAAAGCTACATTTTATCGTCAATCAGATATTCCTGAAATCCCTCAGCTTGCTTGGTTTTTAACCTGTATGACTGCAAAGGGTATGATGAATAGATCTCATGCATATAAAGCCTCTGTAGATGAGAATCAACGCCAGTCAAATGTGGATCTAGATCAGGGCATCAACATGGGTCTATTTAGCTACCCCATATTGATGGCTGCTGATATCCTAATGTTTAATGCTAACCATATACCTGTAGGTAAAGACCAGATTCAGCATATTGAAATGTGCCGAGACATTGCCATGCGTTTTAACCATACCTATGGAGAGCATTTTGTATTACCAGAGGCTATGGTAGAAGAAGGTGATTCAAAGGTTTTGTCTGGGCTTGATGGGCGTAAAATGAGTAAGAGCTATGGCAATATCATTCCTTTATTTGCCCCAGCTGATGAGCTAAAGAAACTCATTTTTCAGATCACTACAAATAGCCTCCAACCTGGTGAAGCAAAGGACCCGGAAACCTGTACTTTATTTGAAATATATAGTGCCTTCGCTAGCCCTCAAGAAACGTTAGCTATCCGCAATGCATATGCTAACGGTATAGGATGGGGGGAAATGAAAGGGCAGTTATTTGAATATCTAAACGAATACCTAACACCTGCTCGCAAACGCTATGATTCAATTATTAAAGACCCGGGTTTCATAGAATCTGAGTTACAAAAAGGAGCCGCTAAAGCACGTGCTCATAGCCAACCTTTTATGGAAAGATTGCGATCAGCAGTAGGTATTATGTCTTTAGTAGGCGACATGAATACCAAACACTCAGGGGTTAAAACAAAAAAAGAACTGACGCCACAAGAGCAAGAAAAAATAGACGTGGGCAAAGCTAAAGGCTTGGCTATTGCCAAGCAACGTGCTGAAGAAGAAACGGCCCAGCTGAACTTAAAAGTGGATGAATTAATCCGCCATATCAACGCCAGCAGTAGTGGCGAGTTAGCTAGCACTGAGGCTATTGCAGAGCTTAAACTGCAGATAGACAGCGCAAAAAAGAAAGCTAAAAAGACATTACAACTCACACTTGAATTACTTCAGCAACGGTTAGCGAGCGAACTAAGTTAAGGAGCCTCTTTTGGCCAAGCATATCGTTATAGTAGAAGATGACCGAGACCAGCGTGATAATTACCAATTTGCTCTAGAGCAGCGTGGATATCAAGTGACCGCTTATGCTGGTAAAGACGAGGCTGAGTTAGGCTTAAAACAACAAAGGCCTGATTTAGTCATACTTGACATCATCATGGATGACAATATCGATGCTGGATTTCAATTGTGTGCAGCTTTACTCAAAATGCATCCAGAACTTCCAGTGTTATTCTTGACTGAACGTGTGGGAGAGATTGATCGAATTTTGGGGCTAAGGATGGGCGCATGGGATTATCAACCAAAACCTGTTTCTTTAGATTTTCTTGCAGAAAAAGTAGCCACGTTGGTGCGCTTGAGTGATATTAGGGTAGTGAGCGCTGAAGCAAACGACCAAAACGTGAGAGACGTAGGTCGTTTGCAGCTACTTGAAGAGAGCCGTCAAGCAAAGTGGCAAGATCAAGAAATTATGGGGCTTACCCTTACAGAATTTCGCATGATCGACGCTCTCACTCGCAGGCCAGGGCACATTTTAACCTATGATACGTTAGCACAAGCCACACACCAGCACTATGTGTCTAACAACACGATAAGCACCCATATTCGCAACATAAAGCGTAAAATTAAAGCCATAGACACTCAGTTTGATGCCATAAAGTCTGAATATGGTATGGGTTACCGATGGTCTGAACGATAATGCCGTCTGCCAATAAGCGCCTAAGGTTTAGATTTAATACCCAAGTGTTGGTATTTGCGTTGGTCTTGATCAGCATTCCTTGGTTATCCTACCGCTTTGTAGCAGAAACTCGTGTATTTATGATTGAGGGGCAAACTCAGGCTCAAGAGCAGCTGGCCCGAGGTATTGTGACTTTATTCCAAGGCAGAGATGACTTGTTGGCTGAACTGCCTTACTTAGACAGTCAGCAGGTGGTGTTTAGTCATCCCTTAATAGGTGTAGCTAAAGTAGATGGTTACACTAACGAATGGTTAGATTATCAACTGTTTGCTAAATATTTTGGTGCAGGTGAGGGTAGCGAAGATGGTTATAGCCTGTTGCTTGGTGAAAAAGATGACCGTATATATGGCCTAGTGCGCATTCAGGATGATATTACAGTACAAAGAGTCAAAGGCACGCCCAGGTTAGATGTGAGTGACCATTTAAGACTTACCTTGCCAGATCGAAACGGTAATAAAAGGCGGCTTGTCATGGTGGGAACCAAGGCTGGCGCCATGGAAGTATGGTACGTCAAGGAAGATTGGGCTACGCCTCAATATATCAGCCCATCATCATCATTTATCATTCAGGCGGTCATGCGGCCCCTAGTAGATGGTTATTTAGTAGAATTTGCCTTACCAAAATACTTTTTGAATCAGCGTCAAGAGTTTGGATTGGCTGTGGCTGATGTAGATAGCGAAGATGGCACCATGCGCCACTTAAAAACCTTAGTAGGAGCTGACACTACAATAGAAAGTCACTTCAACTTGCTAGCTATGCGGGCGCCAGAAGCAAATAAGATATTATCTAGCTTGAGTCGCTCTGATTCACAAATTGTCATCTACGATAATCACCTACAAGTGCGCGCGAGTGTAGGCCAAGTTAGCCCGCCACCGTCAGAAAAAACAAATCCCCAAGATGTCTTGGAGCGGATTCAAAGTTGGCTCAACAAAGGTTTAGATTGGTTTATTGCTATTCCTGCATACTTAAATCCAGTGCAAGCAGCCAGCCAGGAGCGTGATTTACTTAATAGAGCTTTGGATAAAAAGTTTGTTAGTGGCCGCTGGCATAAGGGTCCCACGGAACAAATATTTGCAGTCGCCGCTCCTATAGTCGATCAAGAAGGTGAGCTTTTGGGTGTAGTGCTTATCAAACAATCTACGGCGCAAATACTTGGCCTGCAAAGACAGGCTATGGAAAATATTGCCCTACTTAGCTTTTCCACCATGTTGGCAATTTTATTAGTGCTTTTGTTATTTTCATGGCGCCAAGCTATGCGTATAAGACGTTTGGGTAAAGAAGCTCAACATTTAGTGGATCCAGATGGCAGGTTAAGGAGTAATCGTTTTTATAATGAAATTCGTGCGGGTGACGAAATTGGTGATTTAGCCCGTAGTTTTTCTGGGGTAGTTGCTAGATTACATGAACATCAAGAGTTTATGAACACCATGCCAAGAACCTTGCGCCATGAGGTTAATAACCCTCTTAATGCCGCAATGACGTCATTAGAAAACTTGCAAATGCATGGTGTAGAAAAAGGCCAGCAACGCTATATTGATAGCGCTCAGCGAGGACTAGTTAAGATTAGTGCAATTGTAGAAAAGCTAGCTGATGCAGCAAACTTAGAAGAAGCCTTACATGAGGATGAGCTAGAACCACTGGACCTATTGCACCTAGTGCAAACTTACGTTCATCACCAAAACCCCGGAACCTTAGGTGAATTGGAAGACGTGATGTTTGAGTCAGATCAGCAAGTAGTATATGTAGCAGGTGTAGACTACCGAATAGAGCAACTTTTGGACAAATTGCTTGATAATGCTAGAGATTTTCGTGCAGCTGGCAGTTTGATTACCCTGCGTTTGTATCAACAAGGTTATGACTGTTGCATAGAAGTGGAAAACAATGGCCCCAATATTCCACCAGAGCTTCTTGTCGGCATGTTTAATTCAATGGTATCAGCTCGAACTGCAGGCGCTGGTCATGCCCATTTTGGACTCGGTTTATATATTGTACGATTAATTAGCCAGTTTCATGGCGGGAGTGTGTCGGCACATAATCTAAGTCACCCTAATGGTGTGATGTTCCGTATACGACTGCCCCTTTTGTTGGTTTAGATCAATGAGTAAAAATAATCAAGCTTCTGTGTTTTCAAAAGGGATGATTCTGCTGGTAAAAGGCTATCAATACCTACTGAGCCCTTTGTTGGGTAGCAACTGTCGCTACTATCCAACGTGTTCTAGCTACGCTATTGAAGCGATCAAGATCCATGGTGCAGGCAAGGGTTTTTTGTTGGGAACTTGGCGCATTATTCGCTGTAATCCATTCTCAAAAGGTGGTTATGAGCCTGTTCCTGGCAGTTGTGACCACACTAAGTGGCTGGCAGACAATAAAAAAGAAAAATAACATTTTGTATTATTTGCCCGCTTTGCTTCAGCGTTAAAAGAGCTAAGTCATCGGAGCTGTAAGCTTGAGTGATTTTTTTGACTAAAACTAGTCTAAGCCAGCAAAAGGAAACTCATCATCTTCAGCTTGCCAGCCGCCAAGTTGTTTCCAGCGGTTGACGATAGTGCAAAATAACTCGGCAGTTTTTTCTGCATCATAACGTGCGCTGTGCGCTTCTTCATTGCTAAAACGAATGTCAGCAGCAGCACATGCTTTAGCCAATACTGTTTGACCATAGGCTAAGCCTGCAAGTGTGGCCGTATCAAAACATGAAAAGGGGTGGAAAGGGTTACGTTTTTGCTGGCAACGATGAACCGCTGCATTGATGAAGTTTAAATCAAATGCAGCGTTATGGCCTACCAAAATAGCACGTTTACACTCACTAGACTTTAGAGCCTTGCGAATGGGTTTAAAGAGCTGGTCAAGTGCCTCGCGCTCGCTTATAGCGCCTCGATTAGGATCTGACGGATTTATGCCTGTAAACTCCAGCGCAGCAGCTTCTAAGTTTGCTCCCTCAAAGGGTTCAATGTGGCACTCTATAGTCTCTTTAGCATAAAGTATGCCATCTTCGTCCATATCAATAATGACAGCTGCAGCCTCTAAGAGTGCATCTGTGTGGCTGTTAAAGCCTGCCGTCTCGACATCAATGATAATGGGCAAGTAGCCCCGAAAACGATCTTTAATCACGTGGTTAAGCCTCCATTTTCCAGTTAAGTGTTTCACCTGCGCCTAAAGGAATGATTAACTCATTGCCAAAGCTTAGGCTAGAAGGGACCTGCCAGCTACGTCGGGTTAAGGTGATGGTTTCACTATTTCTAGCCAAGCCATAAAAATCGGGGCCATTTAAACTGGCAAAAGCTTCCAATTCACCTAAAGCATCAAAAGACTCAAATGCTTGAGCATAAAGTTCAATCGCTGCGGGTGAAGAGTAGCAGCCTGCGCATCCGCATGCACTCTCTTTTGCGCCTTGGGCATGAGGTGCTGAGTCTGTGCCCAAAAAGAATTTTTTGTTGCCCATGGACACTGCTTGCTGCAAGGCCAGTTGATGTGAATTGCGTTTAAGCACGGGTAAGCAGTAAAGGTGAGTTTTAATGCCGCCCACTAGTAAATCATTGCGGTTGTAAAGCAAGTGTTGGGGAGTAATTGTGGCGGCAACCAAGTCGCTTGCGCCAGCAACAAATTGAGCGGCTTCACTGGTGGTAATGTGTTCAAAAACACATTTTAAATTAGGGAATCGCTGTAAAAGTGGCGCCAGCTGTTGATCTATAAAACCCTTTTCCCGGTCGAATATGTCTACATGAGCTTGAGTTATCTCACCATGAACGAGCAGAGGCATACCAAGCTCTTCAAGTTTTTCTATTGCAGGATAAATATTTTCAATATTAGTGACCCCTGCAGCCGAATTAGTGGTGGCTCCAGCTGGATAAAGCTTTACAGCTTTCACGATACCAGAATCAAACGCTAGTTGTATTTCTTGAGGGCTAGTGTGATCTGTTAAATACAGTGTCATTAACGACGTTAAAGAAGTATTTTGAGCATCTAAGCGGGCTTTATAAGCGACAGCCATCGCCGTATCTACGATCGGTGGTGACAGATTTGGCATAATCATTGCCCGGCTAAACTGAGCTGCCGTGTCTGCTACAGTGCGGCCAAGTACAGCGCCGTCTCGTAAGTGTAAGTGCCAGTCGTCAGGGCGAATTATAGTCAATGATTGCATGGGAAGTTCTCGAGTTCAGTGGCTATTAGTTAGGATCAAACAATGATGGCCATTTTATCAGGACTAGGGGTAATAAAACACTCAAAATCGGCGAATTTTCATGCGCAAATGCTGTGCTGTTAGAAGCATCCATGTATAATTTATATTTATAATGAATTTTTATTTTTGGTATAGGAATTACACTGCTATGGCAGACATCAAAAAAGTAGTATTGGCCTATTCTGGCGGCTTAGACACCTCGGTAATCGTGAAATGGTTGCAAGAAACTTATCACTGCGAAGTGGTCACATTTACTGCTGACCTAGGGCAGGGTGAGGAAGTGGAGCCTGCTCGAGCTAAAGCGCAAGCTTTGGGTGTTAAAGAAATATATATTGAAGATTTACGTGAAGAATTTGTGCGTGATTTTGTGTTCCCTATGTTTCGAGCCAATGCAGTGTATGAAGGTGAATATCTCTTAGGGACCTCTATTGCTCGGCCACTTATAGCTAAACGCCTTATCGAAATTGCCAATTTAACAGGTGCTGATGCTATTTCTCATGGAGCCACTGGTAAAGGCAACGACCAAGTGCGTTTTGAATTAGGGGCCTATGCCCTGAAACCTGGTGTAGAAGTAATTGCACCATGGCGTGAGTGGGATCTAACGTCTCGTGAGAGTCTAATGGATTACTGCGCTAAGCATGATATCCCCGTAGACTTCAAAAATAAGAAAAGTTCGCCATACTCAATGGACGCAAACTTGCTACACATTTCCTACGAAAGTGGCATGCTAGAAGACCCTTGGCACCCGTCTGAGGAAGATATGTGGCGCTGGACGGTGTCTCCAGAAGCGGCACCTGATGAAGCGACTTACATTGAGCTAGATTACCAAAAAGGCGATATAGTTGCCATTAATGGTGAAGCAATGAGTCCTGCAACAGTGTTAACGCAGCTTAACCGCGTCGCTGGAGCCAATGGCATTGGGCGTTTAGATATCGTGGAAAACCGTTACGTAGGTATGAAGGCTCGAGGCTGTTACGAAACTCCAGGTGGAACGATAATGCTTAAAGCTCATCGAGCTATTGAGTCTATTACTATGGACCGCGAAGCAGCGCACCTTAAAGACGAAATTATGCCACGCTATGCCAAGTTAGTTTACAACGGCTACTGGTGGTCAGAAGAGCGTCAAATGCTTCAAGCCCTTATTAACCGTTCTCAAGAGTATGTTAATGGCACCGTAAAGCTGAAACTCTATAAAGGTAACATAGACGTTATTGGTCGCAAGTCTGACGATAGTCTGTTTGATGCAGCTATGGCGACAATGGAAGATGATGCAGGCGCCTACGATCAGCAAGATGCAGCTGGTTTCATCAAGCTCAATGCCTTGCGTATGCGCATTGAAGCAAGTAAAGGGCGTAACCTACTTAAGTAAGGTGTGTTCTAAGAGGCAACCAACAAAAAACCAAGCTAAAGCTTGGTTTTTTGTTATTAAACCTCACTGAAACAAAAGATCCATTATTTCTCCACGATTGGTGCAATTTTTATCCATCTTCCCAGTCCTTAATAGTCCTTGATGATAACAAGGAGCTAACCATGCAGTGTTTCATTCCATTTTCTGAAGAAGTTGTAGAGCAACACCCTGACCTGCTTGCAAGTGGTCTAGTGCCATTTCGTGAAGAATATCTTTACAATACCATGGAATTCCAAGTGTTGTCCCCAGATCAAGCACAGAATCTGGCGCCAACAGGCTTCACAACAAATGAAAACGGTAAGCAAAAAGTTCAAGCTATTTAATTTATGAACTTTTATATAAGTTGGCAGTCTTAGTTATACATTAAGTAATAACCCGTGCCCTATACAGGTAGTCGCTTCCCCTTCGGTTAGCTTGTATAGGGCATTTTTTTGCTCGTTTTTTAGGCTAATCAATAAAAAACTGTAACAGGACCTTTATTGGTAAGGCACACAGTTCATAATAGAATTGGGTGGGTGGTTTTGTAGCAGGTATTGGCAAGCTACAGCATCAAAAGAGGGTGCAAAGGCGTTATCAAAAATTGGGTATAAAGGGGCGTGCAATACGACCCCTATTAGTTTTTTATCGGTTAGCGAGCAGGACGCTTGCTTGGCCCATTAGATTTGCTCCATGGGTTTTGATTGGTTGCTTTAGCTGTTCCTGAGGGCGCTTGAGAAGACCTGCGCTGGTTAGACGAAGACAAAGGTGATTTGACTTGTGGCTTTCTCTTTTTCGGTGCTTCAAGTGATAGCTGTGCCGACTTCAATTTAGGTTTTTTAGGCTTTCTGTTTTTCATAGCCCGAATGTCACGCGATGGTGGTAATTCATGAGTCGGGTAAAAACCGTCAATATTTTCACGCTCTATGTGATTTTGAATGAGTAATTCAATTGACTCTAAATATTCAATTTCGTCGGCACACACTAAAGAGATGGCTTCGCCAGTTTGATTTGCGCGTCCAGTTCTGCCGATACGGTGAACATAGTCCTCACAGATATTAGGTAGATCATAATTAACAACTTGTGGCAATTGCTCGATGTCTAAACCACGAGCTGCAATATCTGTAGCCACTAACACTTTTACTTCGCCTGACTTAAATTGAGCTAAGGCCCGAGTGCGCGCGCCCTGGCTTTTGTTACCATGGATAGCGTCAGCACTGATTCCACCTCCTACAAGCCATTTAGCCAGTTTGTTGCAGCCGTGTTTAGTGCGGCAAAAAACCAAGACCTGAGACCAGTTCTTACTGACGATCAACTCTAGCAAAAGCGCAGGTTTTTGCTTTTTATCTACTGGGCATAACCATTGTTTTACAGTAGGTGCGGTGCTGTTTGCTGGGCTAACGTTAATTTCCACAGGTTCATTCATCAAGCCTTTAGCAAGGCTTCTAATTTGATCTGCAAACGTAGCAGAAAACATTAGGTTTTGACGTTTTTTTGGTAAGAAAGACAAGATGCGCTTTAGGTCATTAATAAAGCCCATATCTAACATACGATCGGCTTCATCTAAAATGAGCACTTCTAAATTATCAAACCGCACAGCCTTTTGCTGATATAAATCTAACAGACGTCCAGGTGTTGCTACTAAAACATCAGCACCGCGGCGTAAACGCATCATCTGAGGGTTGATTTTAACACCACCAAACACTACGGCTGACGTCAGTGGCAGATCTGTGCCATAGGTTGATACACTCTCGGCCACCTGAGCTGCTAGTTCACGAGTTGGGGTAAGTACCAATGCGCGAACTTGGTTAGCCTGGGCGCGCTGTCCTTTAGCTAAAAGCTGTAATAGTGGTAAGGTAAAGGCTGCCGTTTTACCTGTGCCTGTTTGCGCAGCGGCCATCACATCTTCACCCGCTAGAATAGCTGGGATTGCTTTCTCTTGAATTGGGCTTGGGACGTTATAACCTTTACTTTCTATAGCGGTTAATAGGCGTGGCTCAAGACCAAGATTGGCAAATGACATGGAGTATCTCTGTAATAGGGGTAATATGGCGCTGGAGCATACAGGTTATAGCTTAAAAACGCCATTTAAACTGAGGATTTTGGTCTTCTTACACATTTGGATAATGGGAAAAGTGAGTGAGTTGCGCTATAATTTATTGACTGTAGATAACCAAATGTGACCTCCAAAAAATGACTAATGAACAGTTTCTGACCCAACCCGCAGAACAGTTTGTACAGTTTCTAAACACACTCGAAAAAAGTGGGTTTGCCGGTGAAATCACACCCCATCAAGCTGACCGTTTAATCGCATCAACTGACAATAGCGTCTATCAGCTGTTACCTCAGGGAGTGATATACCCAAAACACGAAGAAGATTTAATAGCAATTTTTACCCTAGCCGCTCAAGCTAAATTCAAAGCGATCTATTTTGCCCCCCGTGGTGGCGGCACAGGAACTAACGGCCAATCTTTAACAGATGGGTTGGTGGTGGACTGCTCTCGACATTTAACCAACATTGTTGATATAGATTTAGACGCAGGCTGGGTGAAAGTGCAAAGTGGTGTTATTCGGGATCAACTCAATGATTACCTGCGCGGGTTTGGTGTGTTTTTTGCGCCTACATTATCCACCAGCAATCGAGCAACCATCGGTGGCATGGCAAGCACTGATGCTTGTGGCCAAGGGTCTAGAATCTATGGGCGCACGAGTAACCATGTATTGGCATTAAGCCTGGTGTTGGCTAACGGTGAACAAGTCATCACCCAAGCGCTTTCAAGTGAAGCTTTACGTTTGAAAATTGAAGCAGGGGATGAGGTTGCCAAAATATATGAACAAGTGAGTGAGTTGGTATCGCAAAAGCAGGCCGCCATCAATGCACGCTTCCCCAAGCTTAACCGGTTTATGACAGGCTATAACTTAGCACACATACACACCAACGCAGGCTTTGATTTAAGTAAGCTAATCTGTGGTTCTGAGGGCACCTTGGCACTGGTGTCAGAACTAACCCTAAAGCTCACTCCCATTCCAAAAGCAAAAGAATTATTAGTTCTTAGTTATAGCTCTTTTGATGAGGCATTGCGTGATGCCAATGTGTTGGTACAACAAAATCCGGATGCAATAGAGACCATAGATGACACCATTATAAATTTGGCCAAAGAAGATGTTATTTGGCCTAAGGTTTCTGCATATTTAGACAAAGAAGATGGCCAACATGTGGCGGCTATTAACTTAGTTGAATTTGGTGGTATGGACCGCGCAAGGCTTGCCGAAAGAATAGATGGAATATGTAATACCTTAGTGGCGGGGCAATCGCGTTTTGACCGAATCAACAATGCCAACGACATGGCCAACTTTTGGGAATTGCGTAAAAAAGGTGTGGGCTTATTGGGTAACCGTCCAGGTGTAAGACGCCCCATCGCGTTTGTAGAAGATACTGCTGTGCCACCTGAGCATTTGGCCGACTACATCGTCGAATTTAGACAACTGCTTGATGGAATGGATGTACCTTATGGCATGTATGGACATGTGGATGCGGGCTGCTTGCACGTAAGGCCAGCCCTAAATATGCGAGACCCTGAGGATGCTCTTAAATTAAGGGTTATTTCCGATGCCGTACAAGCGCTAGTGCAAAAATACCAAGGTGTTATGTGGGGCGAACATGGCAAAGGGTTTAGAAGCGAATACACCGAAGAAACGATTGGCGTCGAGCTTTATCAGGACATGCGTCAAATAAAAACTTGGTTTGACCCTCATAATCAACTCAACCCAGGAAAAATATGCAGTGCCTTGGGGTCTGAAACTCCATTAGTTAAGGTGGATGATTCTCGTACCCGTGGTGCGCAAGATCGGCAAATTGGCGAAACGATTGTTGAACAGTGGCTGCCAGTGGTAGCGTGCAATGGTAATGGCGCATGTTTTAATTATCAGCCAGAATCAGCAATGTGTCCTTCTTATAAAGCCACTAAGGATCGTGTTCAATCGCCCAAGGGCAGGGCTAGTTTATTACGCGAATGGCTGCGTCAAGAATCACAAGGCGGCGTCCAAACGCAATTGGAACATCAGGTCTATCAATCAATGCAAACCTGTTTGGCCTGCAAAGCCTGTACCACTGCATGTCCAATAAAGGTTGATATACCTACTTATCGAAGTCGTTTCCTCGAGCGGTACCATAGTCGCCATCGGCGTCCACTAGGTGATTATGTGGTAGCCATGGTAGAGCAGCTGGGTGTTTATACTAGCAAAGTGGCTTGGTTTAGTAATCTAGTTACACAATTACCACCAAGCCAGTGGTTTATAAAACATGTATTTGGGATGGTGAATATGCCCAAGGTATATGCCTATGACATGAAAAAATTGACTAATATGGATGGGGTCAAACTTTGGCATAAAGACAAGTTTAAAGACATGTCTGAGCTTGATCGTCAACGTCACCCAGTAATAGTTCAGGATGTATTTAGTAGTTGTTACGACTTACCACAAATGCAACAAGTGATGTCTTGTTTGGTTAATATGGGTTTCACACCTTTGCTTATGCCGATCATGCCCTCAGGTAAGCCCCTTTATGTGAAAGGTTTTTTAAAAGCATTTGACGCTCAAGCAACGAAGGTGGTTAAACAGTTACAGCCAGTTGCAACCCAGGGTTTTGACTTAGTCGCAATTGACCCAAGCGTAGGCCTTACCTACCGTGATGAATACTGCCAGAGGTTAGGTGCTGATCAGGTGCCTGGAGTATTACTACTCCAAGAGTGGTTAACTAATCACTTAGATGAGGTGAAGTTGCCTAAAGTCCACAGCGCCCTCAAGCCACCTGTTTCTTTGTTAGGCCACTGTTCAGAAAACGCATTAATTACTATGAGTTTAGATCATTGGCGCACTATATTTGCTAAGTTTTCATTGCAACTTGCAACCCCAGCAGTAGGGTGTTGTGGTATGGCCGGTACCTTTGGTCATGAAGCTAGCCACCAAGATGTATCATCTAAACTCTACCAAATGAGCTGGCAGCAGGCTGCGCAAAAGTCAGTTGATAGTGCAGGCACTGTGCTGGCCACTGGTTACTCTTGCCGTAGTCAAATACTACAAAAATCAGGGACAAAGCCCCAGCACCCATTGAGCTATATAAATCAGCTATTTATCGAAGCTGGGGGTTAAGTGTTAGGCTAAAGTCCACGCTTTGGCCTGCTTCAAACAGTTCGTTTGAACCCTTAAATTGGGTTAATAGCTCAAGCTTATCATCTTCATTATGGCTCAGCTTGGCTGATAATTTTTGATATTTAAACTGGCTGAGAATCTGCTGCAAGTATGCAGTTTCTTCGGTCTGATCTTCATTACCATCACTGATATATTCAATAGTGCCTGTTTTAGTGCTGGACAGATCGGCATTGGCTAAAGTGAAGTGTTGGCCCTGTGTTTTGGTTAAGTCTAAGGTGAGGTTTGCGCTTCCAGACATTTCTCCAGTGACTTTAAGCACGGGAGTCCTAGCCAGTTTCACTAAACGGCTAAGCTCTAGATCCTCTAATCTAACCGCAAGAGTGTTTTTGTGGTTTGGCAGGATAGAAGCCTTATTTACAAACACCTGCCCACCCATCCATTCAGCTTCAAACTTATCTACGTTATAGGGTGTCGCTGTTAAACCTAGGGTACGCATCGATAGTGAGGCGTTAGTCA